>JAABUK010000611.1_pt1 | contig 73569 bp, 65 predicted proteins | sample 5559141 | NCBI WGS metagenome assembly JAABUK01 (sample SAMN10711869, study PRJNA513367) | rock metagenome | isolation source: Antarctica rocks | place: Antarctica: Victoria Land, Pudding Butte nord | collected 2016-01-03
GTGTGGCACAACTGTCTAAATAACTGACTAAAAAAATTGCTATGCAATTAACGGAAAAAGGAATATATCATATTTACAACAGAGGTATTAATAAACAAACCATTTTCTCTTCGCCGGGTAATTATATATATTTTTTGGGAAAAGTAAGAAAGTACCTCTCACCTGCAACCGATATCCTTGGTTATTGTCTTATGCCAAATCATTTTCATTTTCTTATCCATGCAAGTGAAAAAAGTATTATTCCTGCAAAGGCAGGAGCAGTGGAAATGCAGCTTGTATCTGCGGCCATAAAACATATACTTAGCAGTTATACAAAAGCTTATAATAAAATGTATGGAAGAACTGGTTCTTTATTTGTTCAAAATACGCATTGCAAACAAATTTTTTCAGATGTTGGCAACAGCCAAGGTGCATTCATTTGTTTCAATTACATCCACCAGAATCCCCTGAGAGCAAAGATGGTTGCTAAAATTGAAGATTGGCAGTATTCGTCTTTCAACGATTACATAGGTTTACGAAACGGAACTTTATGCAATCAAAAAAAAACTTACGAACTGCTTGCATTAGATAAGGAATTTATTTATCAGGAAACATATCAAACGTTAGAAAAGGAAACTACAAACAAACTTTTGTTTTAATTAAGCTGTGCCACACCTTCAAGGTGTGGCACAGCTAACCTATGCCTGCCAATCAACCATACTTTTGGAAACGAATGCCTTTTGTGAGGCTTATCATCCCTTTTGCAGCAGGTATTTTAATAGAATATAATTTTAAATTTCATCCCGCTGTTCTTGTATCTTTTGCAATCTTCCTTCTTGTTGTTGTTTTTGTTTTCTCCAAAATCTCATTATCACTAAAATACTTTTATAGATGGATTCCCGGTATTGCTATAAATATCTTGTTTATTATAAGCGGAGCTTTAATAGCCTTTAATAATAATATTAAGAATCATCAAAACTGGATCGGAAATTATAACACAGACAGCACAGCAGTACTGGCAACATTGCAGGAACCGCTTATTGAAAAAGCGAAGTCATATAAAGCAGAAGCTTCTCTTGAAGCAATAAATATTAACGGAAAGTGGAAAGATGTAAAAGGCAATGCGCTGATCTACTTCAGCAAAGACAGCAGTGTGCCGGCTTTAAAATATGGCTCGCAGGTTTTGTTTTATAAGCCTTTGCAATTAATAAGAAACTCAGGTAATCCGGGCAGTTTTAATTATAAACAATACAATGCATTTCAGGATATTTATCACCAGGTGTTTTTAAAAGCTTCAGACTATATAATAGCCAAAACAACAGATAAAAGCGCTTTTAAAAACTGGTTATTTAATGTGCGGTTGGCAGTCATACAGACATTACAGCAATACATAAAAGGAGACCGTGAAGCCGGAGTTGCAGAAGCGCTGCTGATTGGTTACCGTAATGATCTGGATAAAGATTTGGTGCAAGCATACAGCAATACCGGTGTCGTGCATATAATTGCCATTTCGGGCTTGCATCTTGGTATGATATACATGGCACTTGTCTGGCTGTTGCAACCTTTTAAAAAAACAAAATGGATCAAATGGGTTAAACCATTTATTATACTTTCTGTTTTATGGATATTTACTTTGCTTGCCGGCGGCGTGCCTTCCATACTGCGTTCGGCTGTTATGTTTAGCTTTATTATTTTAGGAGAAACGATTGATAGAAAATCTTCCATTTACAATACTTTGGCTGCCTCGGCATTTGTCATGTTGTGCTATAATCCTTATTTTTTGTGGGATGCCGGCTTCCAGCTTTCTTATGCCGCAGTCGTTAGCATCATATTATTTGCTAAACCTGTTTATAACTGGTTTTACAGTACAAATAAACTGATAGATTTTTTCTGGAAGCTGACATCTGTTACAATAGCTGCACAGATACTTACGGTTCCAATTATCTTTTATTCTTTTCATCAATTTCCTAATTTGTTTTTGATAACCAATTGTATAATTGTTCCGTTATCATCCGTTATTTTGTTTGCAGAATTAATATTGCTTATTTTTTCTTTTATACCTGCAGCCGCTGCACTTGTTGGTTTTATCACAGGTGAAATGCTGGCTTTTATGAATGGTTTTATAGAGCGGGTTAACAATATTCCATTCGCTGTTTACGATGGCATTCAAAACAGTCTTGCAGAAACTATTTTATTATACATCTTTATTGCATGTATTTGCTATTGGTTATTGAATAAAACCAAACCCGCATTATTTGCAGGTTTAACGGCAATGTTTGTTTTTATTGCAGTTGACGCTTATGACAACTTCGGATTGAAACAACAGCAAAAACTGATTGTTTATAATATACCTCAGCATAACGCTATAGATTTTATTGCAGGCAAACAATACGCTTTTGTCGGTGATACTGACTTATTAAATAATGACTATTTGAGAAACTTCCACTTAAGACCTTCAAGAACTTTACATAGAATACAATCAACTAATAATTTGCCTGATCTGTATATCAGTTATCCTTTTATTCAATTTTGTGGAAAGAAAATATTACTGATTGACAAAACTTTTAAGTTTGAAGCTTTTAATAAAATACCTCTTGATTTGATTGTTATTTCAAAAAATCCCCGCGTTCGTATTGCGGAGCTTGCAGCAGTTTTCAATTGTGAGCAATATGTTTTTGACGGATCTAACAGCACATGGAAAATCAACCAATGGAAAAAAGATTGTGACAGCCTACATTTGCAGAATTATTCAACGACTCAGAAAGGTGCGTTTGAGATGAATTTGTCTGAACCGGGATTTACGAGGTTTTGGGGATTATAGGGAAATTGTCTGAACCGGGATTTATGAGATTTTGGGGATGGGCAGGATAAGAAAAAGCGCCTATGTATGATATATCTGCATTATCTGGGGTAAAAAAATCATACATGGAAAATGTTCAATAGAATTATTGCAGTCGACAGGAGATTGTCTGAACCACGATTTATAGGATTTAGGGAAATAAAGAAAAAAATAATCATCTATTCAATCTGCCTTGTTTGTGTGAACCGGGGGAAATTAAATCAAAAAATCACATTTTAAATAATTTGCAAAATCATGCAAAAGAAAATACAATCTGCGCTTATTTCTGTTTTTTATAAAGAAGATTTGGAGACAATTGTCCGGCAATTAAATGAGTTAGGAATAACGATTTACTCAACGGGCGGAACGGAAAAATTTATAAAAGATCTTGGTATTGATTGTGTGCCGGTAGAAAACCTGACAACCTATCCTTCGATATTGGGGGGAAGGGTTAAAACCTTGCATCCGGCAGTATTTGGCGGCATTTTGGGTCGCCGCGACCTTGACCAGGATATGCAGGAAATGAAGCAATACAACATTCCTGAAATTGATCTTGTAATTGTTGATCTGTATCCTTTTGAAGAGACTCTTGCAGCAACCGATAATGAAAAGCAGATTATTGAAAAGATTGATATTGGCGGACCCTCAATGATACGTGCGGCAGCTAAAAATTTTAAAGACCTCTTGGTAATTGCCGCGAAAGAAGATTATGCGTTGCTGGAAAAATTACTGGTTGAGCAAAAAGGTGAAACAACTCTAGATCAACGCAAACGCTTTGCGGCAAAAGCCTTTGAAGTTGTGATGAAATATGATATTGCTATCAGCAATTATTTTAACCCGCATAATACCATTTCCCTGGACAGTGCCACTGGTAAGCAATCTTTGCGGTATGGCGAAAACCCGCACCAAAAGGCATTTTTTGAGGGCAATCTGGACGAAGCTTTTTCCAAGTTGCATGGCAAAGAAATCTCGTACAACAACCTCGTGGATATAGATGCGGCAATAGAATTAATCAAGGAATTTTCTTCACCTTCTGCTAATAACGAACAAAATAAAATAGTTTTTGCAATTATAAAACATACAAATGTTTGCGGCATATCAATGAGAAATTTTGTGAAAGAAGCTTGGGATGCTGCTTTGTCAAGTGACCCTGAAAGTGCTTTTGGCGGTGTATTAATTTGTAATGGCGCAATAGATAAAGCAACCGCGGAGGCGATAAACGAAATTTTCTTTGAAGTATTAAGCGCTTATAATTTTGAACCTGATGCACTCGAAATCTTACAAAAGAAAAAGAACCGGATTTTATTGCAACTAAAAAATTCACCGGAAAAAGATGAGCAATTTAAATCTGTGGCCAACGGAGTTTTGATGCAGGAAAGAGATAAAGGAAATTTTTTAGAATGGAAAGAAGTGGGCGGCAGAGAAACCACACCATCTGAAAAGGAAAACCTTGCATTTGCAAATCTTGTCTGCAAACATCTTAAAAGTAATGCAATAGCGCTTATAAAAGATAAACAGCTGGTTGGCAAAGGCTGCGGACAAACCAGCCGTATTGATGCTTTGCGTCAATCCATTGAAAAAGCAAAACAGTTCAAATTTGATTTAAATGGTGCTGTATTAGCCTCCGATGCGTTCTTCCCTTTTAATGATTGTGTACAGATTGCACATGCAGAAGGTATTGACGCATTTATACAACCCGGCGGTTCGATAAGAGATAAAGACAGTATTGACTATTGTGTTGAGAATAACCTGGCAATGGTATTTACAGGCATGCGACATTTCAAGCATTAGTTGAAAGCTTTAAAACCATGGTTTTTCTATGATTGCCGTTATTAATAATTATAGCTTTATTGTTAACCCCGCCGCTAATTCAAAGGAGTTAAGATAAGTTTTAAAAGGAGCATCTTTTCCCGGTCTTGTTTTTTCTTAAAAAGCAATCCGGTCAACATTTGGATTTATTTCTTTTCGCTGCGTTGTCCAATAATTTCATACTTCATCGTCCCCTTTTGTGCCAGTAGTATTGTCACTTTAATATCTAATATCTATTCGTATTTCATTTGATAACAAATTATTACAATGCAGAAACCGAATGATGCAGATTTTTCTAAAGTCAGATTTTGAGCTTTTTCAAGTCCTTCAAAAATTGTCATTCCGTTACCAATAGCTGCCGGATCAACGAACAAATGAAATTCGTCTATAAAAAGGATACAAACGTTATACTTCTGTGATATCTCTTCTTTAAGATAAGTGTTCTTTTGTAAAGCAAATAGCGGAATAATTCTTCCTTCCGGTATTAACTGGTACAGTTGGAATAAATGATCAGTTCGCTATAAAAGTTCTCATTTCTTTTAAACCGGTAACTATTAGCTTAGCTATAGAAGCCACAAATTTTATTTATGAAAAAGTTACTTATTTTGGTTGCTGCTTTTACGTTAAGCGCAGGTGTATTTGCCCAGGACAAAATGGACAAAAAAATGGATCACAAGATGGATCACAAGATGAGCATGAAAAAAGATGGCATGATGATGAAGGACGGCAAAATGATGATGATGAAAGACGGTAAAATGATGACAATGGACAAAGAGATGACTATGGAAAATGGCACAACGGTAATGACGGACGGGACTGTAAAAATGAAAGATGGAAAAACGATGATGATGAAAGATGGTGATATGATGGATATGCACGGAAAAATGAAGAAGATGAAAATGGACAAGATGGAACACAAAATGTAAGAAACTTTTTAATTAAGAGCCGCCATGTATAGTGGCTCTTAATCGCTTTTTCACCAAACTTCTGCAGGCTTTTTATCGCGATTTTTTGCTGCTCTATAGCAGAATCAGGATGAGAGTTATATTAAACTCATCACTATCTTCTGACACATTGTAAGGAAATAAGCAGGTTTACTTAACATTGCCAGCAGCAGCTATACAAGTATACTTTACGAATTGTAAATTCAGGCATTGCTTCGAATGAAGCAAATGGTACAAGAGTATACAAAATAAAGCCTTCTGATGTTTTTCTCAATTTGACTTGAGAAAAGCTTAGCGATGGTTCATCCATTGGTCAATAGATAAATACAATTATGCGTTTTACTAATAAAGTTTGTATTGTTACCGGCTCAGGCTCCGGCATAGGAAGAGCTGCTGCCAAAGGCTTGCTTCTGAAGACGGTTTAGTTGTTGTGGTTGACCGTAATGAGGATGAAGGAAACGAAACCGTTAAAATTATTACAGGCCAAAGTGGAACTGCCATCTTCATAAAATGTGATGTAGGTGTTGAAGATGAAATAAAACAAGCGGTGGATAAAACAACAGATAAATGGGGCAGGATAGATGTATTAATAAACAATGCCTCTATGATGACCTTTAAAAAAATAGTTGATTTGTCGTCAGAAGAGTGGGATATGGTTATGCGGGTAAATATCAGGTCTGTATTCCTGTTTTGTAAATATGCCTTACCTCACATAAAGGGCGGCTCTGTTGTAAATATCAGTTCGGTACATGCGCATGAAACCACCACCAATGTTATTCCTTATGCCAGCAGCAAAGGAGCTATGGAAGCTTTTGTAAGGGGAGCAAGCCAGGAGTATCCCCATACGCAGGCACGCTTCAATTGCGTAGCACCGGGCGCTGTTGATACACCTATGTTATGGAATAATCCGAATGTAAAAAATGGTGTAGAAAAACCGACAGGTGCTATCGCCAGGCCTGAAGAACTGGCGGCAGCTATTTGCTTTCTCGCCTCTGATGAGGCGAGTTTTATAAACGGAACAACGCTTGTCGCAGATGGTGGTCTAACTACTCGTTTAGTATAAAGCCGGTATGTGGCAGCTGATATAATTTAGTAAAAAAAGCAGGATTCACGAACTTTTTTCGATATTGTTTTCGTTTAATTTCTGCTTTATTCGTTCGGCCAAAACCTTTTTAAAATCTTCATCCAGACCTGGTTCGCCCGGTTGGGGATCATTGAAAAGATTTTTAACAAGGCGGTTGATAGTTATGCTTTGTTTTTCAAAAATACGGCACACAGAGCAGCCTGCAAGATGGATTTTTAATTCAAGCTTCTCCCGCAATGTGAGCGTGCCGATCTTTTTTTTCTCAATCAGAAAAGTAGCTTTCCGGCAGTTGTAAGCAATTTGATTTATTTCGTCTTTATTTAATTCTTTCATTTTAATGTTAATCTTTCAGTTATTGTAAAATTAGGTCCAGTTTATTTGAAGGCAGGATCTTAAGTTAACCTTGGCACGGTGAATGATTACCCAAAAGTTGGAAGCTGTTATTTTCAGTTCTTTGCATATCGTTTCTGTTTCCTCGTCATCCATGTGTTTCATACTAAAAACAGATAGCCATAATGGCGGAAGTTTTTGCATGCATTTTTGAAGAATATGATTGAATTCCTTTCTTATTAAAGTGTCGTATTCCTCCAGGCCAAAAACTTCGGGCTGATGCTCTGTGTTCCAGTGGCCGTCTTTGGCGTCAAAAAAAGCTTCCTGATCGTTACTATCTGTTTGAACTTCCGTTTCTATTGAGTGACCGGTTGATTTTTTGCGGTATACGTCAATAACTTTATTCTTTAAGATAGCGGTAAGCCACGTACGCTCTGAGCTTCGGCCTTCAAACTTTTCGACTCTTTCAAGCGCTGCTAAAAAAGTTTCCTGCACCAGGTCTCTCGCCAGTTCCTTATCATTAATCCTTGTAATAACGTAACTGTAGAGGTAATCAGCATAATTAGTTACCCAATGAAGCGGATCAATAGTATGTGCTCCAATAGTGGCTGCCTGGTTTTTGTTGGTTTGCATTTGTAAATTCAGGTATAGATGTTCAGCGTACAAACGTCGCTTTTAACATTAGTCGTTAAACTATTTTAACCCTTACAATCTTTTTCAATTTTTTTGTAAGGTTATGATGCGGTGAGCGACAAAAGAAGAAAACATTCATTAATAACTTATTAATTAAGACTTATGGCACCATCTAAAAATTTTGCAATTGTTACCGGGATAATTATTACCGCTTTTAGTTTATTATCCTTTGCCCCGCGTAAAGACAAAATTAAGGCTAATAAAGGATTCGCGGTTGTGGAGCTCTTTACGTCCGAAGGCTGTTCAAGTTGCCCGCCCGCTGATGCTTTGATTGAGAAAATTCAAAAAGAAAGTAATGACCAGCCTGTATATATCCTGGCATTCCATGTAGATTACTGGGACCGCCTGGGATGGAAGGATGCCTTTAGCAGCGCTGCTTATTCTAAGAGGCAAAACCAGTATGCCCGGTGGTTAAATTCGGGAGTATATACGCCGCAGGCTGTTGTAAACGGCAATAAAGAATTTGTAGGATCTCAGGAAGGTATTTTGCGCAGTGCTATTAAAGACCAGCTTGAGAAAACATCATCCGCCGACTTAAATTTAAGTGATATTAAAAAAGACGGTGGAAAAATTACCCTTCAATATCATGTCCGGGTTAAACCGGCTAATACTTCCCTTCTGCTTGCCCTTGTTGAAAAAAATGCGGTAAGTAAAGTGCTGCGAGGAGAGAATGAGGGACGGACTTTATCCCATGTGCAAATAGTTCGGAGTTTACAAAACATTCATCTTACCGGACAAAGCAATGGAACAGGAACATTGGAAATACCGGCAGGGTCGAACAGAAATGGGCTGGAAGTAATTGCATTTTTACAAAACAACAGCAATGGTGAAATTATTGCGGCAACCAAATCAGGGATATAAGTCTTCAAAAACTTTAAACGGATAGGTTTGCTGCTGCTAACGTTTTATTATGCTGCAAACCAAAAAGGTTCGTCATTGTCAGGAACGAAGCAATCCCTGCACAAAGAGAAGGTTGATTAATTGGCGGGGGATTGCTTTACCAGGCTACGCAAGGTTCGCAATGACGAACAATAATTGACCTCATTGTAAGGAGGAACAACGAAGCAACCTGATGACAAAATAAACAGACCTTCAATGTAAAGAGCAGATTGCTTCGTTGCCCGAAATGAACAATTAATGGTGTCTTTTCCTAAGTAGCTATAAAGCAGACGCCATTAAAGTATAATTATTAAATCTGTAAGGAATTCAAACTTTCTGCGACTAAGTAAATATTAAAAAGATAAAAAACATGAAAAAGATAAAATTATTAATCATACCGTTTTTACTGCTTGCATTAAACGCATGCAGCCAGAGCCAGACTCATTCAAAAGCCGGCGGCTCCGAAGATACTAAAACCTATCCCGCGGCAAAACCTGACAGCTATTGGAAAAAAATATTAACTCCGCAGGCATACGATATACTCGTTGACAGGGGAACAGAACCGCCTTTTCAAAATCCTTACTGGGACAATCACAAGAAAGGTACCTATGTAAGTGCTGCTACCGGTACGCCTTTGTTCAGTTCTGATGCCAAGTTTGAATCGGGCACCGGCTGGCCAAGCTTTTCTAAACCTATAGATTCGAAAGCTATTAAAATAGTAACGGATAATTCTGCCGGCATGGTAAGAGATGAAGTGGTAGAAGCCAGTACAGGTTTGCACCTGGGCCACGTGTTCGATGATGGGCCTGCGCCTACCGGCAAAAGATATTGTATGGATTCTTATGCTTTTAAATTTATTCCCGCTAAATAGTCACTTTTATTACTTTATATTATCATGAAAACATTAAGCATATATTTTTTGAGCATGCTGTTTTTTGCCTGTGCCAATACACAAAGTGCAAATACAAATTTATTGTTTGCCAAATTACCCCAACCGGGGCCGACTGAAAAAGTAGCCACATTTGCAGGCGGCTGCTTCTGGAGTTTGTCGGAAGGTTTATCAGAACTGAATGGTGTAAATAAAGTGGTATCTGGTTATGCTGGCGGCACTGCTAAAAATCCATCGTACGAGGAAGTTTCTGACAAATCAACCGGGCATGCAGAGTCTGTGCAGGTTTATTATAATCCTGCTGTCATCAGCTATAATGCTTTGGCAGAAGCTTTCTTTTATGCTCACGATCCTACCACCCGTAACCGCCAGGTTCCTGATGAAGGTACCGATTACCGTTCCATTGCTTTTTACCGTAACCCTGCAGAAAAGAAAATTCTTGAACAGGTGATTGCTAAGGTCAACAATCAACATCATTACAAAAATTTTATCGTTACTGAAGTGTTGCCCTTTAAGGTACTTTACCCTGCAGAAAACTATCACCAGGGCTATTACCGCTTGCATCAGGAGAGCTCCTATATCCAACACGTTTCAATGCCAAAAGTGCTGAAGCTGCGCAAAGCAATGAACAGCAAGCTGAAACCTGAATTTCAACAAAAGACCGTTTAAATAAACCAAATCTAAAATTCTCATTAAATCAATTATCATGAATTTTAAAAAAACAGGTTACAATCTGGGTGTTATCGCTACTATTATCGTATTGCTTTGGATAGGGATATACAAATTTACCCCAACTGAGGCTATAGCTATAAAAGGCTTCGTCAGTCACAGTTTCTTAATGAGCTGGATGTATAAGGTCTTTTCTGATCCGGTAGTTTCTGACTTGGTAGGCGTTTTTGAAATTGTCACCGGCATCCTTTTAATTGCTTCTTTTTGGAATAGAAAAATCGGAAAAATTGCCGGCTATTTAAGCCTGGTCATATTTCTAACCAACCTTAGCTTTTTATTTACCACCCCGGGCGTCTGGAAAATCAGCGATGGCGTTCCTGTTACAGAATTCTTTGTATTGAAAGATCTGGCTTTTGCAGCTATCGCATTACAGGTTATTGGGCGTAATTCTGACGAAGCTTACGTAGATGTTTCCAAAAAACGCGAACCCAATAAATATTATGAAAAGGTGGCGTCTTAAGAACAAAAAGCGCTGGCTGCAGGAGGCTCATAAAAGAACCGGTTAAGTTGCGGCAGATGAATGGAAGAAAAGTGTATAAAGATTAAAAGTAAAGCTGAATAAGCAAAAAATAATGGAGCAGACAGCAAGACCTAAAATAGTGATTATTGGCGGCGGATTTGGCGGAGTTGAATTAGCTAAACGCCTGAAAAAAGCTCCGGTTGATGTGGTATTAGTTGATAGACATAATTATCATACTTTTCAGCCGTTGCTTTACCAGGTTGCCATTGGAGCCATTGAGGCAGACTCTGTAGGATTTCCTATCAGAAGAATATTTACCAGCCAAAATAATTTTAAATTTTTATTGACAGAAGTTGTAAAAGTTTGCCCTGAGGAAAAAAAACTAATTACGACGAATGGGGCTATTTTCTACGATTATCTCGTAATTGCTACCGGATATAATACAAATTTTTTTGGCAACCAATTAATCGAACAATTTGCAATGCCGATGAAAAATATTCCCGAAGTCTTGAATCTTCGCAGCGTTATTCTGCAAAATCTCTAAGCAGTTACATTTACTGCTGATATTGAAGATAAAATGGCCTTAATGACGTTTGTTGTTGTTGGCGGTGGCCCTACAGGTGTTGAACTTGCCGGTGCATTAGCTGAACTGAGAAAGCTGATCCTGATGAAAGATTACCACGACCTGAAAAGCAGTGAAATGAAGGTTTGCCTGATAGAGGGAAAATCCGAACTGCTTGCAGGAATGTCCGGCAAAGCTTCTGTAAAAGCAAAAAAATATCTGGAAGAAAAATCAGTCACCATTTTTAATGGCGTTCATGTAATGTCGTATGATGGAATGACCCTAAAAGTTGACGATGGAATGATCATTAAAACCAGGAATGTTTTCTGGGCGGCCGGAGTTGAAGGAGAAGTTCCCCCGGGGCTTGCCGGAGACGTCATAAATAAAAGCGGAAGAATACAAACCGATAATTTAAATAGTGTAAATGGCTGGCCCAATATATTTGCGATAGGCGATGCTGCCGCTGTTACAACGACAGAATTACCCAATGGACATCCGGGAATTGCACCTGTTGCTATACAACAGGGACGTCATTTAGCCAAAAACCTGATGAATATTATTAATAAGCAAAAAACAACTCCTTTTGAATATAAAGAAAAAGGATCATTGGCGACTATCGGGCGTAACCAGGCTGTGGCAGATATAGGCAAGCTTCATCTAAGTGGCTTTTTTGCCTGGCTGTTATGGGGATTAGTACATATTATGTCACTGGCCGGATTTAGCAATAAGGGTATTATTTTCTTGAATTGGGTCATTAATTATTTTAACAATAACAGCGATAACAGGTTAATCATTCGTACTTTTAATAATAAAACAAGAATGATAGAGCCGGAAGTTAGCCGGCTGCGTATATGATCCTGGATACTAACAACCAAATTACCGAAAACGTTAAATAAATAAAAAGCAATGGTAAAATTTGCATTACTGGTAAGACTTGAAGCCAAACCAGGTAAAGAGCAGGAAGTGGCAGACTTTATAAAAAGTGCACTCCCTTTAGCCGAACAGGAAGAAAAAACAATTAGCTGGTATGCGCTGCAACTTGGACCTTCAACGTTTGGTATTTTTGATACCTTTGAAACTGAAGAAGGACGTATGGAACATCTCGGCGGACAAATTGCAAAAGCACTAATGGCAAAAGCCCCGGAATTACTGGCAAAAGATCCCGTTATTGAAAAGGTGGATCTTTTAGCGGTCAAATAAATTAATTTATTCTTTTAACGCATTGTTCATTTATACCTCTGAACAATGCGTTTTTTTACATAATACTACTATCATCTGATAGCCCTGCCCGGACAAAGCATTAATTATGATTTAAAAAGTAACTATACCAGTTTACGACAGCTATAAGTAATAGAAGTGCCACATCACCAATCATTTCAAATAACTGGCTTCCACAGTTGCAATAAAGAAGTAGGTGTCAAAGTATTAAATGGAGAAATAGATTTAAAACCCAGTAGTAACGCTTGGGATTGGTTAGGTCAAGGCATATACTTTTGGGAAAGTTCGCTTTTTAATTTTTTTGAAGTTAGAAAACAAAAAGAAAAGCAAGATCCCTGGTTATTGTATTATCCCAATCAAAATACCTCCTTATAAAGTCATACTATTACTTATTAACACTTACTCTCCAGATGGTATTGGATGCATCATCCGCCACAAGCATTGCTCCATCTTGTGTAAAGGCAATGCCGACAGGGCGGCCATACACTTTATTATCTTCCCCGGTTATAAAACCGGTTAGAAAATCCTGAGGAGAACCGGAAGGCTTGCCGTTACTAAAAGGCACATAAATAACTTTGTAACCTGTAAACACTGAGCGGTTCCACGAGCCATGCTGGCCAATAAATGCAGCATTTTTAAACTTGCCGGGAAAGTTGCCTTTATCATCAAAAGCCAATCCAAGCGAAGCGGTATGTGCGCCAACAGCTACATCAGGAACAATTGCTTTTCTTACCAGCTCAGGCTTTTGTTTGTCTTTCATTCCCGGGTCTTCATGCTGACCAAAATAGGAGTAGGGCCAGCCATAAAAGCCACCCTCTTTAACACTGGTAATATAATCAGGTACAAGGTCATCTCCCAAGGCATCTCTTTCGTTCACCGCTGCCCACAATGTGTTTGTTCCGGCAGCCCAGGCCATACCTACAGGATTGCGCAAACCGCTTGCATAAATTCTTTCACCCGAACCATCCGGGTTAATCTCCAGTATATTAGCCCTGCGAATTTCATTTTCCATTCCATTCTCAGCAATGTTACTTCCAGAGCCGACAGAGATGTATATTTTTGAATTGTCTTTATTGGCAATCAAATTTCTTGTCCAGTGATTATTATATCCGCCTGCTGGCAAGGCTAAAATCTTCTTGCCTGTGCCGGTTATCTTGGTCGCCCCCGGCTGGTAAGGAAACTGCAGCAATCCATCTGTATTGGCAACATAAAAATTATTGCCGATGATTAATATGCCAAAGGGCTTATTCAGATTTTCAACAAATGTGTTTTGGAGTTCAAACTTGCCATCACCGTCTTTATCTCTGAACAATAAAACCTTGTTGCCGCTGTTACCCACGTTTTGCGATTTGTTTTGACCACTTATAGCTCCTTTTACTTTTTTTATAGCTCCCGCATCTGTGCTTGCTTCTGTCACCAGGATGTCTCCGTTAGGAGCAATGTAAATCCAACGGGGATTATTTAATCCATCTGCAAATTTCGTTACGGTAAAACCTTCCGGTGCAACAGGTGTTTTACCTGCAGGCCATCCGATTACGTTACTAAACTTAGTTTTAGATTCTGTGGCATAAGGAGCAGGCAAATCAACCGGTTGCCCTGCCGATGTTGTTACTGTATCTTCCTTGCCTGCATTCTCTTCTTTTTTTGATTGCTTATTTTTGCAGGCAATTGCAAGTAAGCTTACAATAATAACAGGAGTGATAAGTTTATTGAGCATGGTAATACAATTTATTAGGGGAACACAAAACACATGCCTTTCATAATAAGAAGTTGCTATAAAGCGAAGCAAAACAGAAGTTTGTAATCAAAAAGCGGAAAATCTTTTAATAGCCGACGGTGGAATTACTATAAAGCTGCCGCAACGCACACTTGTACAGTATAACTTTGCTGAACATTGTCCAAAATTTATTTCATGCAAACTGATTTTCTTGTTATTGGTTCTGGTATAGCCGGCCTTACTTACTCATTAAAAGTTGCGCAGGCAAAACCTGATAAAAAGATAGTTGTAATAACAAAAGCACAATCTGACGAAACCAATACAAAATATGCCCAGGGCGGCATCGCCGGTGTTTGGGATGACGAAAAAGACAGCTACGAAAAACACATAGAAGATACGCTGATAGCCGGTGATGGTCTGTGCAATGAAAAAATTGTTGAAATAGTTGTAAAAGAAGGTCCCGAACGCATACGGGAAATCATTGAATGGGGAGCCCGGTTTGATAAAGACGCAGACGGAGATTATTCATTAGGCAAAGAAGGCGGCCACAGTGTCAACCGTATTCTGCATCATAAAGATGTTACGGGCAGAGAAATGGAAAGAGCCTTACTGCTTGCTATTCAAACGCTGCCTAACATTCAACTGATCACTCATTGCTTTGTAATAGACTTGCTCACCCAGCATCACCTTGGTTATCTTGTTACCAAATCAACTTTAGATATCGAATGTTTTGGTGTGTATGTTTTAAATCTTCAAAATAATGAAATTGAAAAAATAACCGCAAAAATAACCGTATTGGCAACGGGCGGCAACGGCCAGGTATACCGAACTACCACCAATCCTATCATTGCTACCGGCGACGGTGTTGCTATGGCATACCGCGCCAAAGGCCGGATTGAAAATATGGAGTTTATACAATTTCATCCTACTGCATTGTTTCAGCCCGGCGTTTCTCCATCTTTTTTAATAACGGAAGCTGTAAGAGGCGATGGCGGAATACTGCGAAATAAAAACGGCTTGGCATTCATGGAAAAATATGATGCCCGCAAAGACCTTGCTCCGCGTGATATTGTAGCCAGGGCGATAGATAGCGAGATGAAGAAAAATGGTACGGAGCATGTCTACCTCGATTGCCGGCACATGGCTATAGAAAAGTTTATTCATCATTTTCCTAATATTTACGAAAAATGTTTAAGCATAGGAATTGATGTTGCAAAAGTTATGATACCTGTGGCTCCGGCTGCGCACTATAGCTGCGGTGGCATTAAAACAGATGAATTTGCCAGAACTTCTATAAAAAACCTGTATGCCTGCGGCGAATGTGCCAGCACAGGGTTGCACGGCGCCAATCGTTTAGCCAGCAACAGCCTGCTCGAAGCAATGGTTTTCGGTCATCGTGCTTACCTGAGCTCGGTAATCAGGTTTGAAGAAATGTTGACTGATTCATCGCATGGCATTAACTGGCAAGGCAATAAAATTCCGGATTGGAATACAGAAGGCACGAGAGAACCGAAGGAAATGATTTTAATAACGCAAAGCCTGAAAGAACTGCAGCAGGTGATGAGTGATTATGTTGGTATCGTACGCACCAATGTCCGTTTATCAAGGGCGTTAAAAAGACTCGATCTGTTGTTTGAAGAAACAGAAGATTTATACCGCTCCACCAAAGTTTCTCCGCAGTTATGCGAATTAAGAAACCTTATCAGTGTCGGTTATCTTATCGTAAAAGGTGCTTCTTTCAGAAAAGAAAGCCGCGGATTGCATTTTAATACAGATTATCCTGAAAAAAGTCCGTTGGTAGAAAATATTGTGCTGTAACACTTTGATACTCTTACTAATAAAAATTAAAATAGTTTATGGCTCATATTCATAAGGCAGCTTTGTAGCTATTCTCTCCCACCAGCCCCAGAACCCATACATAAACAGATCAATGTTATTAAAATAACCGCTTTCATTTATTTCCACGGGAATGCCCTGCGTGAGGGTTAATTCTGTATTAGGATAAACACGTTGAACTGCGCTTTCCGGAGTGTTAAGATCAGGGTACTGCTTATTTTTATAAGCGGCATATTCAACAGGCTCTTTTACTTTAATATAAGTTATTTGCAAAAAATCATTAAAGTGAAACAAAACAGTGCCACTGTCTGTCTTTCGGGCAATATCTTTAAAACCTGCCAATTCAAGATGTAAGTTTTCTGTCCGGTCGTTCTGCTTAAACACGCTTTGATAATACAACAGTGAATCCTTCGAAAAATTATTTTCTATGAGTTTATTAACAGCATTCTCTTTCACTCCGTTGCTACCAAGCGAGTCTTTAATCTTTGCAAAGGTATTTTTATAAAGCGTTTGCACTCTCTGCTTCTCCCGGTTAATATTTCTTTCAATCATTCTTACCTGAAAGCCTTCATTCTTACAATTGTTAGCATACAATGCCCGCATAAAATGCATTACCGACAGAGAATAGACATCTTCCCGGTTTTTTTTCCATTCCAGTTGCTGGTCGTCTGTACCCTGCATTTCCGCGAACAGGGAATACACCTGGTAATCCACATCTTTCGACGAAAGATCGTACACAAAATCTATCATGGTAACCGAAATATTATAACCTAATGATTTGTTTTGAATAAGCAGAGGCTCTGCTGCATAAGCATGCAGGCGGTTTGTCTTTTTGTTGTAATTAAACCTGATAACATCTTTGTTGGTAATGTCACAACCTTTTGCGTAAGCAGAGGTTCCAATAAAAGCTTCGCTAAAAGGCTTTCCCCATTTTTTCCAGCCGCGCTTGTCATAATTGCCAACGATAACGGCAGCCAGATCATTGCTCTGCAACCGCAGCTTCACCATGTATCGTTTATTGCGGTCAGCAGCAGGAATAACGACTGACGTTGCTTCATAGCCTATATAAGATACTACAATCTCTGCATTGCCAGCGGGCACTTTGTTTAGCACAAATTCTCCTTTGGCATCCGTATTAACGCCGATCTTTGTATTTGATATAAATACACTTGCTCCCTGCAATGCCTCTCCTTTTTCGGATACTACTTTACCGCTAATCTTATCCTGGCAAAATGTTAGCGACGGCAGGCAAAGAATGAAGAAGATGCAAAGGAATTTCATGGGTAAAAGTTATAACAATAATATTTTTATTTTACTTCGTATGTAAAAAAAGCTCTTCCGGGTTTGCCATTATCTGAGAGACCTTCTATAACTACATTGTATGCAGCAGAATTATCGGCATTAAAAAAATCAATAGTTGCCTTGCCATCCTCATGTGTTGTGATATTTGGCTGCCAGTATAATGTGCTGCGTAAATCAGGTATTGTATTATTAACAGCAGGATTGCTGTAGTCGGGCGAATAAAACTGGCGGTAGGCCGAATAGCCTTTCGCATTGGTAAACACAAAATCCGTTTTTGCGGTGTCCTTTGCCAGCTTAGCGTGCAGCTCGGCGTCGTAGTCAATTTCGCCTTTCTTTGTAGTGATTATTAGTACACCTGCGGATCCTCTTGTACCATAAGACGATAAATAAGCTCCGCTTCGGAGTACTTCTATACTCTGTACATCAGTAGCCGGGATGTTACTAATATTCATTGTCTCGGCACTTATGTCAACACCGTCTAATATAACCAACATAGGCACACCGCCACCTGAAAGAGCCATTCCAAGAACAGAAAACGGCAGCACACGAAAGAACCCGGTTTTATCTACCACCGTCTTAAATCTAACCCCTGTAAGTTTTCCCTGCAAGCATTGATCTAAATCGCGGCAATTTCGTAAATCTTCATAAGTTAAAATCTGATCAGCACGGCCAGGCCCGTTCAGGTTGTAAGAAGGCGCAACTGCTTCCTGCACTTTGGTAAGCTGTTTGCCCGTAACCGTTACTGCTTTTAAAACATGCGCATTTTGCATTAACCCATACTTTCTCATATTGTCAAATCGCTGTACACTTTTGGTAAGATATGGCTGCAGCACACTTGCAGATATTGGTTTTATTAACGGCAAATTTTCATTTTGAGAAACCAAAGGCGGGGAAAACTCATTTTGTTTCACCTGCACTTTCGTGTTATCCGCAGCTTTTGCCTGTATTACAAAAGGTTTATCATCGTCAAAATCAAGATCATCAAAAGTAAAACTGCCATCACCGGCAGTTAAAGTATCATACACATAACCCTGACCTTTTTTTGAAATCAGCGTTACTTTCGCACCGGCTGCAGGTTGTTCCTTCATTGATAAGACTTTGCCACTGATGGCTAAACTCTTTTCTGCAGCAAATGTTAGCGAAGGATATTTATCTGCCAGTATTTCTTTCCAGGCAAATCTTCGCCAGCCTTGTGTCAGCAGCAAATTGTCTAAATCTGCAATTTTATTACTATTAATGTTGGTAAAATAATAATCAGGATTTTCGACGTAACCTTTTAAGTCTGAAGTAAGCAAAAGGTCAGAGAGAATAGATCGTTTATTCGCAGTATCAACTGCTGCTGAATTGCCGTCTGTAACTGCAATCGAAAAATTGCCTGCGACAGGATTGTCGTTTTCATCTTTTACTGTGAACATCATTTTTACAGGTTCTCTTTTATTATAAGATGTTTTATCCAACGACATATTAATTGTAAGCTGGTCATTATGATTAATAAATGCCAGGCGTTCCGCTACCGGTTGCGCGGCTGCATCAAAAATTGTAAACTGCACGATACCTGTCGGAAATTTTTTCTTTGAAACAACAGCGGAAGCGTTGCCGTTATTAAGTGAAAGTGCGGCAGTATATTGTATTCTGTTATTCGCCTGAGCCACGATCAACACACTTTCAGAAAGTGTCGCCAGTTTGGCGGCAACATTAATCTTTACCTGTTCTGAATCTGTATTGTCTATAGATAGTAAATATCCGTAGTCTTCGGCTTTTGGCAATTCTTTGTTTTCTTCAGTGCCGTCTGAGTAGAGAAGATGAGCATGGTAAGAATGCCCGGATTGGGGAGTAAAGACAAAGCTGCCGATGCCTGCAAATCCTGATTTAAAAGCAACCGGTTTTGATGAAGTTTCATCTGTTACTTCGCCCGAAATGTTTGTTCCAAATCCGTCGGCACTGACAGCTTTAAAACCTATGCGTGCCTGCAGCCCGTTTACCATTTGCCCGCCTTCGGCAAAAAACTGAACAGTATGTTGTGTTGCAGGCAGCTCAAATTTTATTGTCTTGGTGACTGTTGTTTTATTGTCAGGCCGAATGCGGGTTATCATTTCAGCAGGCTGATTATTTTGCGGATGGATAGCTGCAAATTCTACACGTAACTTTCCTTCATCATCTGTTTTGCCTTTGCCTTTCTGCACTTCTTTTTTATTTACAACAATACTATAATTTACCTCTTTGCCTGCCAGCGAATAGCCGTGCAAAGATTTAAAATCAATAACAGCCGTATCAAAGCTTTTATTTTTAGATGAATTAAACTTAAAAACAGCATTTGTTGTAATGTCGTTTGTAAGCGCATTGCCCGCAGCAATTACCTGGTCAGAGAAATAAGCGTTGTCAAAATTGCGCATCCAGTTGGTGTAAGATCTTATTCTGTAAAAGCCTTCGGGCAATGTATCGGTCAGTTCTACTGAGCCCCACGCAACGCCATCTGTCACAGGTCGCCGCAATGTTTTTTGAATATTGTTGTTTTCATCAATCAAATCAATATAAATAATATTGCTGATAGCAGAAGGCATGTTTTTATCGGCATTTACCACATACGCCTTAAAATAAACAGTATCGCCAATGGAATAAAGAGCTTTATCTAAGTGAAGATGAATTTTTTCCTGCGGAAAACTTTTCCTGAACTTTTCTAATTTTTTCGTAATTGCCTGGATATTATTGTTTTGAGCAAAAGCAGAATGAGCCAGAAGTATAAACGATAACAGAAGACAAAGCAATTTTGTAAGCATTTCGTTATTTTATTAAAAAAGCTGAGATTTAAAACAAATAAAAGTAACAAATTGTAAATTAACCCATCACTGGAATTTGGAAAAATATTTGTAAATGATCGCTTATATTTACAAAACCAATCTCTCCGATTGACGTAAGTATTGTTTTTAAATTAAACGATTAAAAAAGCAGGCTATGAAAAAAGTATTTCTTTTATTCGTATTTATTTCAGTAGTACTTACTGCAGTCACCGCACAATTTGGTGTTCAGGGAGGTGTGACGAGGGCCGGGGGAAATTTTAATCAGTACCTGAACAGAACGATAAGAGAGAGTGTAAAACCAAATGCAGGCAAAGCTGGTGCTATCAACGCATTCAACAATGACGAAAATACGAAAGGCACACGGTTTTTGTTTGACACCTGGGTAAGCGGTGACAGCGTTACCAATACACAGGGCAATTACATAAACACAGAATCTTTTTTTTTAATTTCGATAAATTGTCCGGCAACCTGCTGGCGTCGCAGGATAAGATAAACATAATGTCCGTTGCGCCGGATGGCATTAATTCTTTCATACTTCAGAACGATGACAAGCCTTACATTTTTGAGCATGTAAACAAAATTGATCCTTCCACGTTTTTCTTAACGCTGGTAAAAAGCGAAAGCAGCTATTCATTGTACAAAATGTTTAAAACAAAGTTTACAGAAGCCAATTTCAAAAGTGACGGTGTTGTACAAACAGGCAGTCAGGAAAATGAATATAAAGATGAAAGCCGGTATTATCTTATTGGCCCGGGTGCTGCTGCCGCTAAACTCATAAATTTTAAGCCGAAAGTTATAAAAGCAGCATTGGAAGAAAAAAAGGATAAAACTGATGCTTATTTCCAGCAGCACAAAAACGATGCTGTTGATGAAAACTTTTTAACAGGGTTAATTACATTTCTGAATAAATAAAATGAATAGTTTTATTGGTAAGAGCCGTTTACTCTTTGTTTTAATTGCTTAGCCTCTCTTTCAAGTTTCAAAAGAAATTGCTTAAAAACGTTTCGCAGGATTGCGTGGCGTAAATGTAATATTTTGATACACTCAAAGTAAATCAATAGGTATAATTATTTTCTCATTACAGGCAACTCTTTCTTTATAATCTGCATTTATACTATTATCACCATCCTTATTGTTTTATTTACATGGAAACGTCAGCGCTGATAAAAGAGGCTAAGCAGGGAAGTGCGGCTGCACAAAAATGTCTTTTTGATCAGTTATCAGGTAAGATGCTGACAGTGTGCCGCCGCTACGTAAAAAACACGGAAGATGCTGAAGAGCTGCTGCTGAACGGTTTTTATAACTTCTTTAAAAATTTGTCCGCTTTTAATTACCAGGGAGACGCGGCGTTGTTTATGTGGTTAAAAAAAATAATGATTAATGAATGTCTGATGTTTTTGCGTAAGAAAAATGTTTTTACCATTGTAACCGAGGCAGCAGCAGAAGAAATTTCACTGGAAGAAAAAGCGCTTAATAACTTATCTGCAAAAGAAATTTTTGACCTTATTACTCAGTTACCTGTTGGCTACCGTACGGTTTTTAACATGTCTGTAATTGAAGGTTTCGGGCACAGAGAAATTGCATCAGCGCTCAATATTTCTGAAGGAACTTCAAAGTCGCAGTTAAGCAAGGCAAAGTCTTTACTGCAAAAAATGTTATTGAAAAAAGGAACTGAGTATGCAAAACGAAAATCACAATGAGTCTTTTTATTGGAAAAACGAGCTGGAAGCGTTAGACAGTCTGCCAGGAGAGACATTCAATAAAGCCGGCGCATGGGAAAAGCTGCATGAACGACTTCAAAAAAAGCGTTCGGATAAAAAAAAGGTTTGGTACCGGGCTGCTGCGTGCTTATTGCCGGCGATATTTATTTCATTGATGTTCGTACATAGAAATGAAAACAATCTTGTAAAAAACAACATTCGTAAAAGCGGGGTTTCGACACCTGGATTAAAACAAGCAGAACCTTTAAAAAAAGATGTAATTGCAGGGATTTCTCCCGGACGTGCTGAAAAAAAGACCACAATAAAAAGTAAAATCAAAAACTATAAAAACAATACAGTTGCTAGTACAAATAAAGAACTTTTAGAACCAAATAATAATAATCAAATAGCAGCTAACGAAATCATTTTACCCGTTCCTGTCACAGATAGTACGATTGCAGCGACTGTTGAAACAGTGCATCTTAAGAAAAAATTAAAAGTGGTTCATATAAACGAATTAGGCGATCCTGTTGAAGCATCATCAGAGATTGCACATCATACAGACCTTCATTTATTTCAACTAAAACTTGCCACTCAGGAAGTTTATAATAAGTCTTCGGTCGCTTCCAATACAACCGGGTTTCCTGTTTTAAAACTAAAAACTTCCAGAAACTAAAATAAAATGAAAAAAACAATTAGCGTATTGATGCTTTTTACAAGCATCACGGCAAGCCTTTGCGGACAAATGAACAACAAAACAGACAAAACTTTTGAGGTTCCTTCAAACATCATCATCAACAGGCGCTTTTATATCAATCTTGATAAAGGGAACAAGCTTCAGGTCGAGGTGACCGATATAACTGATCTTGACAGGCTCACCAATATTGATTCCTTGCTGCAAATATTTGCAGAGGATATTGCCCCTTTAAAAGATTCAATTTCTGATCCGCTTACATCTAAGCGCATAGATTATATTACCGATGCACAAGGAAGAAAAAAAATAAGGTTTCAGCAGTTTCAGCCAAAAGGTGCAAGCTTCCTTATAAATAAAGGCGAGCTCACATCGCTCAGAACAGAGCAGGATACGATTAATATTATTGGTATCATTACAAATCCGCCAAAAGCATCACAAAAGATCAGTCTCACGCATCCGCGCTATTATCACTTTACTTTCTACCTCAACAATATAAATGAATTAACGGGTTATATGAATGGTGTTTTAAAAGATAAAATGGCAACTGTCAGAAACAGTGTTAACGATAAATGGCCGCTTATTTTGGGGACAGGATCTCACTATCTTAAAAAAGACAATACTATATCTGCCGACAAACCAAAGGGTTTCACAAAAGGAGGAACCGGAGATTTTCTGTATGGATTTGCTACCGTTAATATTCAAAATTATAAAAATTATTTTGTTCCTTCTTTCAGCATAGGTGCAAGACTGACATTAGCAAACCGTGACAGAACTTTTAAATGGGAACCGGGATTACTTTGGGAGCCCCATTTTTTGTTTGCCAAAAACGAACAGGGCAAGCTGCGTACCTACAGAAATGATTTTCTTACATTTACTTATGGCCAGGGAGGCACCACAGATTATGATCCGCGAAAGGACTTTTCATTCAGCACTGTATTTTCGGTAGGTTATCTCATTCGCAGGCAGGGAGAATTTATTAATAAAAATACTTTTCGTTTAGCTGCCGGCCAGCTTAAATTATTTAAAACTACCATCGAGCCTTCAATGTATTTTAATAATCTTTTCAAAGGAGTAACGCCCGGTATAAGAATCAGCCAAAGCTTTTAAAAGTATTGGAATCTGACAATATTTGGCTGAGAAATATTTATAATCTTAAGAATAGTACAAATCCTAAAATAAATTAAAAATGTATACATGAAAAATTTACTTGTATCAATCACATTCCTGGTTTTATCAGGATGTTTACAAATACACGTTCTTTCTCCAAAATCATCAGGCAAAAACTGATCAAGACCACCAGAAAGAAACAAGTTAAAAGTGTGAATATTTATATTTGCAGAATTTCTTGTCATGCAATTTTAAGGAATTTTTTATTTATTTCTTTTCTTTAACTGTTCAATATCATCTTTGTCTTTAAATCTTCCTGCCGCTTCTTTGGCTTTTATTAAGTGCGTAAGATGAATGTATTTTATGTTAACCGCATTTTGAGTAAATGTTTTACAAAGAGGATATGCTTCTGAAAATTTTACTCCTTTGATACTGTTCAATACTTCAATCCTGTTTGGTTCTATACCAATAGCCCAAACGTCAGCTTCATTGCCAAGAAAATCTTTTTCTGAAAATACAGGAGCGCCAAAAAGGTCAAAAGCTTTTCTTAATCTTACATAATTGTCGGAAGTTTTATTAACCCACACATCCATATCAGCAGTGCTGCGAATATAACCATGAAGGATAACTGCATAGCCTCCACAAGAATATATTCAACTTTAGCAATGTTAAGCGCTTCTATAAATTCCTGAAAGTCCTGGTTAAACAAATCTGCCATTAAGTATGTTTTCTTCTATCAGTTTTAATTCTGTCAACTTTGGTTTCGGGCGTTACACCAAATATTTGATTGATAATAAAACAAGCGGCATTTAGCCTTTCATCTTCGGTTTTGTCTGCCCAATAATTTGTATGGTCATTGGCTTCGCCGAGGCTTATTTTAGTAACAGAAGTACGGTCTAATGGATACATGGATTTGCTCATGTTGCAAAACTATTGAATAAAGCAATAGTAAAACAGGTGTATACTGCCGTAATCAGGGCTTATTTTATATCAGTGCGTATTGATAAAAACCAACCACTTTTCTTAGTTTTAAATAATTCAGGTACCTATAAGAATAACTCTTACTTAAGGCGTTTTATTCCTTATCTTTCAACCCCGGGGCACACATCTTTATGTGCATCATTCTAAATTATCCTGTATGAACAAAAGGTTATCGTTCTTAGTAATTGTAATGCTGATGGCAGGTCAGGCTCCTGCACAAACAATAACGCAGGCAACAAAGCCGGAAACAGTTGGCTTCTCTGCGGAGCGGTTAAAAAGAATAGATGCCGGTCTTAATGACTGGGTCAGCAAAGGATGGATGAACGGAGCTGTAGGATTGATCGTTCGCAATGGTAAAATAGTATACTGCAAATCTGCAGGATTTAATGATGCTGAAGCAAAAACTGTGATGCAAAAAGACGGCATTTTCAGAATTGCATCACAGACAAAAGCCATTACAAGTGTTGCGATAATGATGTTGTATGAAGAAGGAAGGTTTTTATTAGACGATGCGGTTTCAAAATATATTCCTGCTTTTGCCAATGAAAAAGTGCTGGATAAATTTAACGAGAAAGACACAACTTACACCACCGTTCCTGCCAAAAGGCAGATAACTATTCGCGACCTGCTCACGCATACTTCGGGGTTAGGATATGCGCAAATCGGCAGTAAAGAAGCGAATGCACTTTATGCTAAAAATAATCTTACTGCAGGTCTTTATGTGCAAAATGATAATTTATCAGATGCCATGAAAAGGTTGGGAGCATTACCGCTTATGCATCAGCCGGGAGAAAAATGGACCTATGGTTTAAACGTGGACGTGCTTGGTTATCTTGTAGAAATGTGGAGCGGCACGTCGCTTGAAAATTTTTTTCGTCAGCGTATCTTTGAACCATTAGGAATGAACGATACTTATTTTAATCTTCCTGCCGAAAAAGCTGACCGTCTTGTTTATTTATACAGCGAAGACTCTACCGGCCGTTTAATAAAACAAACAGGTAAGGTATTTGGTCTTGATGTGAATTATCCCCTGCGTAAAAAAACGTATTTTTCGGGTGGCAGCGGGCTTTCTTCCACCGTATATGATTACGCTGTTTTTTTGCAAATGTTATTAAACAGAGGTGAGTATAACGGTAAAAGATTATTAAGCCGCAATACAGTAAGAATGATGACGATGAACCAGATCGGAGATGTTGATTTTGGCAATGATAAATTTGGTTTGGGCTTTGCTGTGGTAACGGAAAAAGGCAGTGCAAAATTTCCATCACAGGCAGGCACTTTTAGCTGGGGCGGCGCTTTCTCCACTTCTTACTGGGCAGACCCTAAAGAAAAGATGATCGTAATTTTGTATCGCCAATTGTTTGTAACCACGCATGGCGAATTAGGAGATAAATTCAGGGTGCTTGCATACCAGGCACTTAATGATTAAGACCTTTAAAATTCAAATTGTTTTACCTTACTTCTTACGCCTTGAAGTTTACTTACTTTCGCAAATAACTTTTTTTAACCGCATTATTAGCAATAAATAATTTAAAATTTTCGAAACGATGAGTGATAATTATATGTTCCCATTAATCACAGAAATCCCATAAATCCCGGTTCAGACAATTTACAATAATAATCCTGCTAAAAAAAGATAAGCGACACTGAAATATATGATCAGTCCTGTTACGTCTACAAGCGTAGCTACAAAAGGGGCAGATGAAACTGCGGGGTCAGCGCCAAGCCTCTTTAATATCATTGGCAACATAGAGCCGCTAAGCGTGCCCCATAGTACAACACCTACTAACGATACACCTACAGTCAACCCTATGAAAATCCAGTGAACTCCGTAGATGTGTGTTATCTGCTGTAAAAAAGCCACCCTTGCAAAACCAATAATACCTAACACGCTTCCAAGCATTAACCCGCTCAGTATTTCCCGACGTAATACTGCCCACCAGTCGGCTATGGTAATCTCACCAACTGCCATAGCCTGTATAATCAAAGTTGAAGCCTGTGAGCCGCTGTTGCCGCCGCTTGATATAATTAATGGTATAAATAACGCAAGAACAACTGCTTTTGCAATTTCATCCTGAAAATAGCTCATGGCAGTAGCGGTAAGCATTTCCCCGATAAACAATACAACCATCCAGCCAATGCGTTTTCTAAACAGCTTGATTAAGGGCATTTCGAGGTAAGGCTCATTCAGCGCTTCGGTGCCGCCCATCTTTTGCATGTCCTCGGTAAACTCTTCCTGCGCTACCCACAGTATATCATCAATGGTAACAATGCCAAGCAAAATATTGTTATCGTCTACTACCGGCAGCGCTACCCGGTTGTTCATTTTAAATACCTGGTTGGCATATTCCTGTTCGTCATCTGCATTCAGCGATATCACTCTTTCATCCATCAATTCATTGACTTTCATATCGGGCGCTGCCAGTATAAATTCTTTTATGCGCAGATCATCTATCAGCTCTCCCTTTTCATTAATAACATAAATAACATCAATGGTTTCAGTGTTTTTTGCAAACTTTCTGATAATCTGAAAAACCTCTTCAACCGTGTTGTGCTCATATACATATACATAATCCGGTATCATCAACCTGCCAACACTGCCGTCAGGATAACCTAACAATGACAGCGTCACAAGCCGTTCCTCAGGCTCAAGCAGTTTTATAAGGTCTCTTAAAACTTCTTTGGGAAGGTCTTCTAAAAAATCGGTTCGGTCATCCGCCTGCAGCTCGTTTAGCAGCTCTGCAGTTTTAAACGAAGGCAGATCTGCGACAATTCTCTTCTGTGTAGGAAAATCAAGAATTTTAAAAGTGCTGGCAGCACGATGTATAGATAAGTTTGCAATAATCTGTGCTTCATAATCCGGATAGTCAGATAATAGCTCTGCTACATCGGCAATGTTCTGGTCATCTAAAAACTCCCTGATAGCCAGTTTATCTTCAGTTGCAATCACTTGCTCAAACTTTTCCTGTATGCTTTGTTCTTCTATATCTTCTATTTCTACAGCCATGCTGCAAATTAAGTATTGATGCTTAATTTTTATTTACTGTTTTCAATTTCTTTAACTTTGGCCTCAACAAATACACATGCTTTTACCTTACTTGTCTATTGCTCCTTCGGAAAAACGCGGAAGAGGCGTTTTTACTACCAAAAATATTCCTGCCGATACTGTTATTGAGATTTCTCCGGTCATTGAATTATCTGAAAAAGAAAGAAAGCAGATCGAGGGAACAAAATTGTACCATTATATTTTTGAATGGGGCAAAAGCAAGCGCAAAGCTGCTATGGCATTAGGCTACATTTCTATGTACAATCATTCTTTTAATCCCAACTGCTCTTACGAAATGGATTATGATAGCGGAAATATGACTATTCGTACCATTAAAAATATCAAAAAAGGCGAAGAATTATATTTTAGCTATAATGGTGATCCGGCTGATCAATCACCTTTATGGTTTAAAACTGCATAAAGCTTTCAATTAATTAACCACGGATTAAAGGAATTTTTTAATAAAGTCACTTTTAAATTGTACCTGTTTTATACTTATTATTTACATTGTTTCGTCTTTTTCTTTTTTGACAGGTGTTCTTATTATCCAGATTATAAATGTAATGCCTCCGTAGATCATTGCTATACCTGCTAATACGCTTGTTGTCTTTGCAGTCTTACCCTTGGTTACCGAACTCGCTATTATTAACGCTATAATCAATATGATTAGGAATATCTTCTTTTTAAAGACTTTTAAATATCTGAATGTCATATTTCTACAATTAAATAAAATGTGGTTTTATAAGCTTTAACGCTTATTGCTCATAATCATTGATGAATAAAAGTAAAAATAGAAATTTTGTGCTGGTATTGTTAATGATTTTTTTATTAATAATATTTTTTACCTTTTCTTCTGAAATTTTTGATTCGCTTATTTATATAATAACTTACATTTTTATTCTTTTATATTTGTCAGGTACTATATTTTTTTTAAGGCTAAGACGAAATTTTTATTAGTCATAAGTAATAAAAAAGAATATTAACCTTCTTACTATAACTGTTTTATACTGTTTTTAAGCCTTGTTTAATACTGAAATTAAAAATTGAAAGAAGTACGAAAATTTTTGTTGCAATTGCTATATTTTTTTGATATTTGAACAATAAACGTTTTAAACAAAAAAAGCCATAATGAAGAAAACTTTTTGTTCGTTCGTTGCATTAGCAGTAAGCATAAGTATAGCTGTTGCCCAGCAAAAGGGAAAACCTGAAGACACCGAATTTTATACACCCGTTCCTCCCAAAGTGACTCCGGTCTCTGTCAAAAGCGTTCCCCCGCCCTCAGATGCCATTGTCTTATTTGATGGAAAAAACCTTAATCAGTGGGTTACTACCGATGACACCACAAAACCTGCTGTATGGAATGTATCAGACGGCATAATGACGGTAAATAAAACCGGGGGAAATATACAAACCAAACAATCTTTCCGGGATTACCAGTTGCACATTGAATGGCGCATACCAAAAAATATCACCGGCTCAGGCCAGGCAAGAGGCAACAGCGGATTATTTCTTGCATCCATAGGAAAAGGAGATGCCGGCTACGAACTGCAGATACTGGATAATTATAATAACCCGACTTATGTAAACGGGCAGGCAGGAAGTATATACAAACAATTTGCTCCTTTGGTAAATCCTAATCTTCCCCCGGGTGAATGGCAGAATTATGATGTAGCCTGGAAAGCGCCGCGTTTTAATGAAGACAGCAGTGTACTTAGCCCCGCACGTGTAACCGTTTATTTTAACGGAATTCTTGTACAAAACAATACAGAACTGAAAGGGCCAACACTTTATATCGGCCAGCCAAAGTACCAGAAGCACGGTCCTGCACCCATCAAACTGCAGGCACATGGCGATAAGAGCGAACCGCTTAGTTTTCGTAACATCTGGATCCGGCCGGCCTGATTAATAAAACTTTCTTAATAACCTGATTATACAAAATTTATCGTCATTTCATTTAAAAAAAATTGCTTTATGAATAATAGCATACCAAAAGATTCTTCAAGAAGAAACTTTCTTCGCAACACTTCTTTAGCTGCTGCAGGTTTTTATATCGTACCCCGTCATGTGTTGGGGAGAGGATTTGTTGCCCCGAGCGATAAATTAAATATCGGATCTATAGGTGCCGGCGGCAAAGGAGAAAGCGATATTGCCAATTTCTTTAAATCGGGCAATGCAAATATTGTTGCCCTCTGCGATGTGGACGACCGTTCGTCGAAAAAAACAAGGGAGGCTTTTCCGAAGGCAAAATATTATAAAGACTTCAGGGAAATGCTTGATAAAGAAGGTAAGAATATAGACGCTGTTTCTGTTTCTATCCCCGACCATGCACATGCTATTCCTGCGCTGATGGCAATGCAAATGAGAAAACACGTATACGTACAAAAACCTTTAACACACGATATTTTTGAAGCCAGGGTGCTTACGGAAGCAGCCCGCCAGTATAAAGTAGTAACTCAAATGGGTAACCAGGGATCTTCCGGCGACGGTGTGCGAATAATGCAGGACTGGTATAATGCAGGATTGATAGGTGATGCACATACAGTACGCTGCTGGACCAACCGCCCCGTGTGGCCGCAAGGCAACGGGTACCCGGTCACTAAAGACGAGGTGCCAGCCGAGCTTGACTGGAATTTATGGTTAGGCCCAACCCAGTTTCATGAATATCATACTGCCTTTGTTCCTTTTAGCTGGCGCGGTTACTGGGATTTTGGCACCGGAGCTTTAGGCGATATGGGCTGTCATATCATTGACCCCGCTTTTAAAGTAGTTGGGCTAGGATATCCGTCAGAAGTGGAATGCAGCGTGGCAGATATTTATGAAAAAATGTGGACTCCTGCTTATCATCCTGAAAGCTGTCCGCCTGCTTCTTCTATTAAAATGAAATTTCCGGGAAAGCATGGAAAGCCGGATGTAAAACTTACCTGGATGGATGGCAATATAAGACCGGAGCGGCCAGATGAGTTAGGAGCAGACGAGCAAATGGGCAATGCCGATGGCGGAGCCATTATAGAAGGAACAAAAGGAAAAATGATGTGCGGATGTTATGGTGCCAATCCAACGTTGCTGCCGACATCGAGAACCAAAGAAGTGAATGTGCCTCAAAAAGCAGAAAGAGTACCTGGCGGACAGGAAGGGCATTATGCACAGTGGGTAAATGCATGCATAGCAGGATATGGCAAAGGCAAAACAAGTTCTAATTTTGATTATGCAGGCCCGCTTACAGAGACCGTGCTTTTTGCAAACCTTGCTTTGCGCAGTTGGAACCTGAAAGATGCTGAAGGGAAATCATTTCCGGGAAGAAAAAAATTATTGTGGGATGCTGACAATATGAAAATTACCAATTTTGATGATGCTAACCAATTTGTAAGACGTAAATACAGAGACGGATACACGTTTAAAGCATAAAAAAAGCTGCCCGGAAGGGCAGCTTTTTTTGACTCGTTCGTGTAGACTATTTTCTTTAGTTAAAGGAAAAAGTCAGACTTTCGAATGTAACTGAAGACTTTTCTATACGCTAAACATCCTGCAAATTCCTGGTTCAGACAATTTCCTCCCAATCCCTTTCAATCGAATAATTCGTGGTTCTATTATTCTGTTCGTAAACTCTTTACAGGATTAGCTGTAGCCACACGAAATATTTGTGAACTGATTGTTATCAGAACAAGTACTAACAATCCAAGAAAACTAAAGATTAAACTATCAAATCCAATATCAACGTGGTTGACAAAAATGCCCAAAAACAAAAAGCCGCATACATAACCAATAGGCAGCGCTATCAATCCAGCTATAACTACCAGTTTTAAAAAACTTTTTGATAACAAGGAAATAATAGCGGCGACCGATGCTCCCATTACTTTGCGTATGCCGATTTCTTTGCGGCGTGTTTCAGTGTTATAAATGACCATTCCAAGTAATCCGAGACAGGCAATGGTGATGGTCATAAAAGCAAGAAAGCCAAGCATAGAAACGGTGCTCCATGCTGCTTGTCTTTCATACTGATCTTCTTTGAGCCAACTGCTTTTAAATGGTTGTTGTGAATAATTGTTTTTCCAGATTTTTTCTATTTCGGATACTATTGTTGTATTGGCAGCACTTGTTTTAACCAATAATGAATTAAAAGCCTGTGGCTGGTAACGCAGCACAAGCGGCCCTAATTGTACTGCCAAAGTTTGAAAATGGGAATCTTTTAATACACCTGCAATAGATACTTGCGCAGTATCATTCAGCCAGATTGTTTTTCCTATGGCATCGGCAGGTGTTTTAAAATTCAGGGAATGAATGGCTGTCTCATTCAGAATCACATACTTTTCTTCTGTTGTATTTATATTTTCATGCAACAGTTCACCTGCCAAAAGCTTTAAATTAAATTCTTCAGGAAAATTTCTGTCTACGGCATAATAATCCATCTGTACAGGTTCAGTTCCCGGTTGCATTTTTACCGGAATCCGGCCTGATGAATTTCGGCCAAATGTTTCTGAAGCTGCGGTTACATATTGAACGCCGCTTAAACGACTAATGTCTAAAGAAAGTATTTTATAATCTGCTCCCTGCAAAGGAATTACCAATAAATTGTCGCGGTCATAACCAGGATTTGCATTAGCTATATAACTGAACTGCTTTGAAGAGACAGATGTGAAGATGGCAGTAACTAACGCTAAAGCAAATTGTACGATGATCAGTGCTTTTCTGAAATTGTTGCCGCCCAACAATTTAATGGTTGACAGATTTTTAAGCACTTCAACAGGTTTGAAAGAAGAGAGAGCCCATGCGGGTAAGGCGCCTGCCAGTAACCCGGTAAATAAAGCGAATAATATAAACCATCCATATATCCCTGCATTGAATGAAAGATCCATTTCACCGCTAAAAGGGGCATATTTTATTATTAACTGCAGTAAAATAAAGGCTAAGCCTAACGACAAAAAAGCAATAAAAACCGATTCGAGAATGAACTGGTAAAATAGCTGAAAGCGGAATGCTCCTGCTACTTTACGTATGCCGACTTCCTTGCCACGGTTCAGTGAACGTGCAATGGACAGATGGGTGTAATTGAAACAGGCAGACAACAAAATGATAAAACCGATTAAGAGCGGTCCAAGTATTTTATCCATCGAACCAACGTTTCCAAAACTATTCATCAATTCTTCGCCTAAAATGATTTTATTAAATGGCTGAGCTTCAAAAACAAGGTTTTCTTTACCATGCAGCGTTGATTTTTTTACGAGTGTTACTGCTGCTTGTGATAATGCCTTGTCCAATTGTTTTTTAGTAGCGCCATCTTTCAATTGTAAATAAGTGTACGCTGTTATTTTCGAATCCCATGATTCAAGCGCAGGTGTTAGTTTACCTGATTTTTCCAAGAGAGGAACAGAACTCATAGACATGTAACCGTCAAAATCAATATGAGATTTTCCTTTTGGGCGATCTAATACACCGGTTATTTGAAAATCGCCAAACCTGCTTATATGTATTGTTTTTCCTACAGGGTTAGCGGTGTCAAAAAATTTCTCTGCTGTTTCTTTGCTCAATACAATACTGTTTGGTTCTGTTAATGCAGTACGCTCATTTCCTTGTTTTAACTTAAAACCAAATACATCAAAAAATGCAGGCTCAGTGAAAGCCCCGTTTATGAATAATTTTTTTTTCTCCACAGAAGATTTATCACTGCCTGCTGTATAAAGCCTTACCGATTTTTTGATAAAGTTATAATCAGCGGTTAATGTTGTTGCTAATGGCAAAGGTGAACTGGCGAAACGATAGGATAAACCCTGTTTATTTGTAATTTCAGTAATGATGCGATATGTGTGATCAGGATCAGGATGAAATTTATCGTAGCCAAGCTGGTCTTTAAGATCTATTAATACCATCATGCAAACAGACATGCTCAGTGCTAATCCAAAAATATTAATGAATGAAAAGAGCTTATGTCTTGATAAGTTCCTGGTGGCTATTTTAAAATAGTTTTTTAGCATTTGTTTATTTTATGCAGTGAACTTTTTTGCCATAAAGGCACGAAGGGTTATTAAGGCTTTCCGTATCCCACAAATCCCAATCATCTCACAAATCCCAGTTCAGACAATTTCCTCACAATCCTTTTCAAATCCAAACAAATCGTGGTTCTACTCTGTCCTCAAACTCTTCACCGGATTCGCAATCGCCGCTTTTATCGCCTGAAAACTGACTGTAAGCAGTGCGATCAAAATTGCTGCTGCACCTGCAATAAAAAATATCCACCAGCTTATTGTTATCCTATATTCATAATTTATCAACCAGTTGTGCATTACCCACCAGGCAACGGGAAAAGCGATGAAACAGGCGATGATAACCAGTTGCAAAAAATCTTTTGATAATAAACCTGCTAGCCCTGTAACGCTGGCACCAAGCACTTTTCGTATCCCTATTTCTTTAACCCTTCTTTCCGCAGTATAAGTTGCAAGACCAAATAAACCCAGGCATGAAATTATAATGGCTAATGCCGCAAATACTCCTGATACTTTGCTTGTTTGGGCTTCATTTAAAAACATTTGGTTGAACTGGTCATCAACGAATTTATATTCCAAAGGATAGGCAGGATTATTTTTCTTCATCACTTCTTCAATTTTTGCCAACGCCTGTTCAACACGACTTTGTGCTTTTGTTCTTATGTATAAAAAATTTTGGTATTCAGGAGGCTTACAAAAAATGATCAATGGATCGGCTTTACCATATATGTCTCCATAGACATAATCGTTCACCACACCAATCACCGTCATATTTGTAAAAACACCATCTGGGTTGCCACGCGGAGATTGAATGATTTTTCCAACAGCGCTCCCTTTACCCATCATTTTTGCCATTGATTCATTAATGATGACATTTGAATTTTCTGATGAAGCATTTTTACCGAAATCTCTTCCGTCAATAATTTGCATGCCTGAAGCAGCAATAAATTCAGGGCTCACATTTCTGTGTGCGATGGATATTTCATTACCGAATGATTTTCCCTGCCACTTAAACCTGTCATCAGTATCACCACCATATAATGTTGAATGGTCGGCTAACGCAACATCCTGAATTACTCCGGTGCCCAACAAATCTTCCTTTATTAATGGAAAGATTTTTGAAATATCATTTTCGGGATTTATTTCAATCAGGTTGGTTTTATTGAAACCAAGATTCCTGTTTTTTACATGTTGTATTTGCAGGTACACGATAACTGTACTGATGATAAATACAATTGAAACTGCAAACTGAAACACAACCAAACCTTTTCTTATAAATGCAGCACTGCCTGTTTTCATTTTCAATCCTTTCAAAACAAAAACAGGGTTGAACGAGGAAAGATATACTGATGGATAACTTCCGGCAATCAATCCGCAAATAATTGTAATGATAAGCAGCCCGGTTATATGAAGAGGGTTTTCCAGATGCAACGAGAGTTGTTTTTGCATAAGAATATTAAATGCAGGCAGTGAAAACGAAATGATAATAATTGCTGCTGCTGCTGCAATCGCAGACATAAATAAAGCTTCTCCAATGAATTGAACGATTAGTTTTTTCTTTCCGGCACCGAGGACTTTTCGTACACCTATTTCTCTTGCACGTTTTTGACTATTGGCAGTGGCAAGATTCATAAAATTGATGCAGGCAATTAAAAGAATGATCCACGCAATTACAGAAAGCAAACGAACCTGGGTTATTCCCCCGCCGCCTGTTTGTTTACCATTGGCAAATTCATTATAAAGATGCCATTGAGACATTGGAAATAAAAAGGCCTCACTTTTTTGGTCTGAAGATTTCTGATGAATAAAATTTTTTAGTTGATTATTGATAACTGCCAGATTCGCGTTCTTATCTAATTCAACGTAGGTAAGCGGACCATAACTTCCCCAATCCAATGCATCGTTCCTGCCTCCTTTTTCCAGTATTTCTAAATTAGTGATTTCATAGGGGGCGAGCCATTCAAATTGCAACGTTGAATTTTCAGATAAATCTTTTACAACCCCGCTAACAACATAATCCTGTGTATTATCTAAGCGAAGTGTTTTCCCTATTACATTTTTTTCTTCGCCAAAAAATTTCTTCGCTTCGCTTTCTGTAATTACCAATGAATACAATTGAGGAAATGGATTTTTCGGATTGCCCTGAATAAAATCAAACGTTAGCATACTGAATAAAGAAGCATCAGTATATCGCCCGGTGGCATATAAAGATTTATTCTCAACATTAAAAAGCAGGCGTTCGCCTTGATCGGAAATTCGCGCTGTATTTACTATGCCGGAAACTTCTGCTTTCATTGCTGCAGCCATTGGTCGGGGAGTTGAGGGCATGGTAAAAGTATTTCCAGCGGAAGTCATGTTTACATTCAACTGGTATAATTGATCTTTTTTTGCATTCCCATTATCAAAAGTCAATTCATCTTCTGCCCATAAAAAAATCAACCCGGCACATGCAATTCCTATAGCCAAACCAAAGATGTTGAGAAAGCTGTAACCTTTATTTTTCCAAAGATTGCGGATGGTTGTTTTAAAATAATTTTTAAACATAGTCATGTATTAAGTGATTGTGATAAAAGTGTGATTTAAATACATTTCATTTCCTTCCAATCCTTTTTAATCCAATAAAATCGTGGTTCTATTATTCCGTTCTCAAACTTTTTACAGGATTTGCTACCGCCGCTTTTATAGCCTGAAAGCTGATAGTAAACAATGCAATTAATACGGAAGCGAATCCTGCAAGTGCAAATACCCACCATGATATGCTGGTGCGATACGCAAAATCCTGCAACCATTTGTTCATACCATACCACACAAGCGGTACCGCAATAACAAATGCGATCAATACCAGTTTTATAAAATCAACTGATAACAGGTTTACAATGTTAGAAACACTTGCACCAAGCACTTTTCGCACACCAATTTCTTTTGTACGCTGCATAGTGCTGTAAGATGAAAGACCAAGCAAACCAAGACATGAAATAAAAATTGCCAACACCGCAAAATTGAAAAACAGGTTACCAAAATTATCTTCAGCTTTATACTGTTTATTAAAAAAATCATCAAGAAAATAATAATCGAAAGGTCTGTCAGGAATTATTTGATTCCATTTGCTTTCAATAGATTTTATGGTTGAAGGCAGGTTAGCTGCAGATACTTTTATAGAGATTGTTCCAAATCCTGATGGTTCTATTCGCATAGTTAAAGGTTGAATAATTTGCTGTAAAGATTTATAATGAAAATCTTTGAGCACACCAATAATTTTACCTTTTCTTCCCCATTGATCAAAATTTCTTCCTATTGCTTGCTGGGGTAAACTATAGCCCAACAATTTCACAGCACTTTCGTTGATGATCATTGCCTGGGTGCTGTCTGTTGCAAAGTCTTTTGAGAACGCACGACCTGCTGCGATCTTTAATTTATATTGATTGATATAATCGTAGTCAACAGCGTATAAATCAAGATTTGTTTTTTGCATTTCTCCTGCTTTATTTTCCACCTGCGAATAAGCAGAAGCAGCACCACCACCCGGAACATTTGATGAATAGCTTGTGGATAAAACTCCGGGTACAGACGACAGTGATTGCTTGAAAGCATCTTTGTTTTTATCGAAATTGGTATTGATGATGATTTCCTGGTCTTTACTGAAACCAAGATCCTGGCTGCGCATATAATTTAACTGCGTGTACACCATAATGGTTCCTGCAATTAAAATAATAGAGATAGTAAACTGGAAAACAACAAGACCTTTTCTTAAGATCAGCCCTTTTGTACCTGTTGAAAAACGACCTTTTAAAACACTTACCGCTTTATAGGATGACAATACAAGAGAAGGATAAAAACCTGCAATAACACCGATAACAATTGAAAGCAGGAATAACATGAGAATATGTAAAGGATTGTTGAATATGCTATCACTTATTTCTTTGCCTGCAAGCTGGTTGAACAAAGGCAGCACCAATGCACATAATAAAACCGATATTATAAAAGCAATCAAACAAATGGTTATTGACTCGCCGATGAATTGTTTGGCAAGCTGAAACCTTGCAGCGCCAGCCACTTTGCGTATGCCTACTTCTTTTGCACGTTCAGCGCTTCTTGCAGTTGTAAGATTAATAAAATTGATACACGCAATTAATAAAATGAAAACAGCGATTATTGAGAAGATATATACATTATTGATATTGCCTGTTACAAATCCGTCACGCTTTGATTTTAAATACACATCCCGTAAAGGCTCTAAACTCAAAAAATCCTGCATCTGCAATTCTTTGGCCTGTTCGCCATGATGAGACTCCATAAAAGCAGGAAATTTTTTCTCAAGAGCTTTTGCATCTGCATGCGGCTTCAATAAAAGGTAGGTATAATAAGCATGATTAGTCCATTCACTATCAGATGTCGGCCTGCCATAAATTTGTTTGAAAGACGACATGGATACAAACATGTCAGCCTGTATCTGGGAGTTTTCAGGAATGTTTTTCATTACACCCGTAACAGTTGCATTGATAGCTGCGCCTGTCAGCAACAATTGTTGCCCGATAGGATTTTTATCTCCAAAATACTTTTTAGCAGCAGACTGAGATAAGATAATACTCATAGGTTCTATTAATGCAGTATTTTTATTACCAGCTAAAAGGGGAAAATCAAAGACATTAAATAAAGAAGAATCTGCAAGCACAGATTTTTCTTCCTGGTACTTTACATTGCCTTTACGTATTAGAAAACCATCTGTCCCAAGCCGAACTGCATCTTCTATCTCAGGAAAATCTTTTTTTAGATTAATGGCAATCGGCGTAGTTGTCCTGCCTTGACTAATAGTTTCAGAAGGTGTTTTTGTATCTGTGACTACCCGGTAAATGCGGTCTGCTTTTGTGTGAAAATTATCATAACTTGTCTCAAAGCTTACGTATAAAAATATAAGAAAGCAAGCGGTCATTCCAACTGCAAGACCAAGTATATTGATAAACGAAAAAGTTTTGTGCCGTAACAAGTTGCGGAGAGCAATTTTAAAATAGTTCTTTAGCATGCTTTTATATTTTAAAGGTTGATGATTGGTTTACTATTGCCATTTGGTTTTATGAAAAAGTCTTTTTATTTAGTTCATAAAAATCCCCTATTTCCTCACAATCCTTTTCAAACACAATAAATCGCGGTTCTATCATTCTGTCCTCAAACTCTTCACCGGGTTTGCAACCGCTGCTTTTATCGCCTGGAAACTTACTGCTGCTAAGGCAATAATGATAGATGCCATGCCGCCTGAAAGAAAAATCCACCAACTTAATTCTATTTTGAAAGCGAAATTTTGCAACCATTTGTTCATGAAATACCATGCAATAGGCGCCGCAATTACAAACGCAATTGAAATAAGAAGAATAAATTCTTTTGAAAACAAGTAAACAATATTAGAAGCTGTTGCACCCAGCACTTTACGGATTCCTACTTCTTTAATTCTTTGTACTGCCATGAATGATGCTAATCCATATAAACCAAGACAGCTAAGGAATATAGCTATGAACGCAAAAATTTTATACAGGCCCGCTAACTGGTTTTCCTGCTTGTAAAAGCTTTCAACTTTATCATCCAAAAATTTATATTCAAAAACATAATCAGGAAAGGTATTGTTCCAAATTTTTTCAATTGATCTCATTACAGTCGTTACATCTTTTGATGCAAGCTTTACTGATGCCTGGTTATAATAACTTTTAAAACTTGTGATAAGCATAGGAGCAAGACCATCACGAAAAGGCCTTGTATTAAAATCTTTTAATACACCAACTATCGTTCCTTTATATTTATCACTAAACTTAATTTCCTTATTTAAGGCATCCTGCGGATTGGTAATTCCTAAAAGTTTGAGCAGCCTTTCATTTACCAAAAAATCTTTTATTGTATCAGAAGCTCCAATATTTCTGCCTGCAATCAATGGTAATTTGTAAGTAGTCACATAATCATTATCTGCCAATTTTTGAATTGAATAAAAGTCTGCCTGCTTTGCAGCATGATTAAAAAAGAACATTCCCCAGCTATCAATATTATTTTCAACAGGTGTATTGGAGCTAAAGCTTACGCTTTGAATTCCATTTACATTCTTCAATTGCTGTTTAAGATAATCAAGTTTAGTGTTTCCAATACTATCAGTAGGAACGGGAATGTTTACAATTGCACTTTTGTCAAAACCGACCGGCTTACTCGCAAAAAAACTAATCTGCTTTACGATGATCAATGTTCCTATTATTAATGTTTGCGCTATAATAAATTGAAATACAACCAATCCTCTCCGCAACGAAATGCCTTTGTTACTTTTTGCAGTAAGCTTGCTTTTTAAAGCATTAATAGGATTGAACCTTGAAAGAACAACGGAAGGATAAAAGCCAGCCAATATTGTTACTGCAACAGTTATAATAATAAGAAACAAGGCAATAGATAATGCATTGGCGGAATTGATATGCAAAGAGAGTTCAAGGATTTTGTTTATGTACGGTAATGAAAGCCATGTAATAAGCAATGCAATAATTATGGAAGCAATTACAATTAAAAATGTTTCAGCAATAAACTGCAGTTGCAATTGCCATTTGTTGCTGCCGAGCACTTTTCTCACACCAACTTCTTTTGCACGATTAACCGACTGCGCTGTTGAAAGATTAATAAAATTTACGCAGGCAATTAATAAAATAAATGCAGCTATCAGCCATAGTATATTTATAAGATTATGGCTTATCGTTTTATTGCTGAAATCTCCTGCCTGTGTATCATAATGTACATTATGCAACGGCTGTATTATCTGAACATCATTATTACCTGCTGATTTTATTTTTTTTGAATAAGCTTTTAATTGATTATTAAAATTTGATGGAGATACATTTTGCGGCAATAAAATAAAACAGCCGGAAACTTCATCTGTACCATCATAGTCAGTAGAAGTTGAAAAACTCTTTGTATAACCTGTACCATAAGATACAACTGCCTTTAACTGAAACTGAGTATTGGCAGGTATTGTAGCCAAAATACCTGTAACTTTTACAACGTTGGTATTATTTATTTTGATTGTTTTGCCTATTGCAGTTTTCCAGTCACCAAAGTATTTTTGTGCAATTTCTTTTGACAATAATACAGTGTTTGGATCTTTTAAAGTTTGATAAGAGCCAGTCAACAACGGAAAGTTGAACATATTGAAAAAAGAAGGAGTAGTATAGAAAAGCCCCTTCTCTTCTTTAAACTTCTTTACTGTTTCATTGGCATTATTCAACACAACAACCAGGTCATTCTCACCAGCTATAACCGGAACAACCTGTTCTATTTGCGAGAAAGAAGTTTTTAAAGCCTGAGGTAATCCATAAGGAACACCTCTTCCATTAAACACGTCTTTGGAATCTGCATGGTGGTATTCGGTCAGCACACGGTAAATCTGATCTTTTTTTAAATGAAAATTATCAAAGCTTGAATGAAACTGAATGATAATAAATATTATCATGCAAACAGCAATACCAATTGCCAAACCCGAAATATTAATAATAGTAAAATTCTTACTGCGAATTAAATTCCTGGAGGCTGTTTTAAAATAATTTTTGAACATAATTTTATTTTCTAATTTTGAATACAACTTATTTCAACATGCAAACAACTATTAAAGGCATTTACGACAATGGACAAATTGTTTTGGAAGAAATGCCTCCAACCAAAAACAAGTCGAAAGTCGTAGTTACATTTTTGGAAGAAATTGAACCTTCTTCTCTTCAAAAACGCCCCTTCGGTAGTTTAAAAGGCAAAATCGGTATTCCAGACGATCTCAATGAACCTCTTGACGACCTAAAAGACTACATGTATTGATGCGTTATTTGTTAGATACTCAAATATTGATTTGGCATATGCAGGGCAATCCAAAACTCAACGAGCCTTTGCGTACCATAATTGAATACCCCCTCAATACAATTTTAGTTAGCCAGTTCAGCCTGATAGAAATGTCCATCAAACTAAAATTGGGTAAACTGCCTGAATTTATTGTCAGTATCGAATACATTGCCAAACAACTTTTATTGGATGGTTTTAGTATTTTACCGATAACAAATAATCACATTTTCTCATATCAATCTATTCCTTTTTTTGAAGATCACCGCGATCCATTTGATAGATTCCTATTAGCAACCGCACTATCAGAAGAAATGCCTATCATTTCAGTTGACGAAAAATTCCCTCTCTACCGGCCCTTGATCACAGTGATAAACTAACTATTCAGTTCTCAAGCTCTTTACCGGGTTAGCAACTGCAGCTTTAATAGCCTGTGATGCTACAGTGGCAACAGCAATAAATACTACCAATAAACCTACTGCTGCAAACATCCACCAGCTTAGTGTTATCCGGTATGCGTAATTCTCAAGCCATTTGCTGGCGGCCAGCCATGAAAGCGGCATGGCAACTAACAAGGCAATCACTACTAACTTCAAAAAATCTGTTGACAGGATAGCTACTACAATACCGACAGAGGCACCCAATACTTTTCGGATGCCGATTTCCTTTGTTCTTTTTTCAGCAGATAATACGGATAAACCAAACAGACCTATGCATGAAATAAAAATGGTGAGAATAGCGGCATATAACATGATCTGTTTCCATTTTGCTTCCGATTCATAATTTTTAAGGTTCTCCTGGTCTTTGAATGTAAAAGAGAATGGGTTTAGGGGAAATAATTTTTTAAAAACTTTTTCAATATGTCCCAGGCTCGCGGTTTCGCTATTAGGTTTTATTTTTACATATACCATTCCATAACCATCTGCTCCTTTCATACTAAATACTTCCGGCTGAATTTCCTCGTTCAAAGCCTTTAAATGGTAATCTTTTACCACCCCTATGACCTTGTATTTTTCATTTTCATTGATTACAAGTTGCTGGCCAAGCGGTTCTTTCCATCCTGCTTTTTTTACGAAACTTTCGTTCACTAATATAGACTTGGAAGAATCAGAAGGAAAGTCCGGTGAAAAATTACGTCCTTTAAAAATCGGTATTTTTAATAAGGGTAAATAAGATTCGTCAATCGCCACATTAGCAAAACCAATATCGGAACCACCGTTTATTTTTCCTCCATTAAACGAGTTAAAATTATCTTTTGGAGCGACGCCCAAAATGTCCTGATTCTTCATCAGTTCCTCTTTCAATAACCTGGCCTCATCCGGTTTTAAACCTGTTTTATTAACCAGAACCAGGTTGCTGTCATCGTAGCCCAATTTTTCCGTAGTCAAAAAATTGAATTGGGAAAAAATAGTAAGGGTTGCACTGATCAAAAAAGTTGCAATGGCAAACTGAAATACCACTAAACTTTTTTGAAGATAATTTTTTCCCGCTAAAGTAAAGCGACTGTAGAGAGTTTGCACGGGATTGTACCTGGACAACACTAACGCTGGATAAAGACCGGCTAATAAACTTGTAATGATAAAGAGAGATATGTAACCAGCCACTAACTTTACGTCCAGCAAATAAGATACTTCAAGCGCTTTATTTGAAAGCCGGTTGAATACAGGTAACAGCAACTGCGTGATAACAATGGCCAATGCAAAAGCGACTAAACATAAGATAGATGATTCACCCAGGAATTGAAGGATTAACTGTTTCCTGCTGCCACCTGCCACTTTACGTATACCAATTTCTTTTGCTCTTTTTAATGAACGCGCAAGAGTAAGATTTACAAAATTGATACAGGCTATTATTAAAATAAAGAAAGCAATTCCTGAAAGTATATACGAATATGCCAGGTTACTTGCGCCTGAAATATCATACCTGTCCATATTATTATTGAGGTGTATGTCAGTGAAAGGTTGCAACATATATGAGCCATTAAATTTCATGTGGGTCGCTTCTTCCATTTGCTTAACTAGTTCCGGCGCATCCTCCTCAAATATTTTTGTCATCTTCGCCTCGACCGTCTTAATATTAGCTTCAGGATAAAGCAATACATAGGTAGTCAGAAAAGAACTGCTCCAGCTTTGAGTCCCGTGTTCTGCCTCTGCAGATACTTTTTTAGGAAGCAACATGTCAAATTGTATGGATGAATTTTGAGGACATTTTTTTGCAACTCCTGTTACAGTGTAAGGGGAGAATTGATCATTCATCTTAAGAAGCATAGTTTTCCCCATTGCATCTGTTGATCCAAAATATTTTTTTGCTGCATCTTCTGAAAGCACAACAGCGTTAGGTTGCGACAATGCTGTATTTGGGTTACCGCTTAAGAGAGGGAAAGAAAATATTGAAAAAAAACTTGAGTCTGCAACCAATAGCGGCTGCGGGTTAATTTCAGTTCCTTTTTTGATGTCTGCATAACCGCCTTGTACACGTACGAAAGCTTTGATCTCAGGTATTTTTCCTGCAAAACGAGGCCCTTGTATATCTCCGGTAATACCCATTCTTCGAACCTGACCATCCGGAGCGGTTGCCTGTGAAAATATGCGATAGATGCTATTGCCATTAGCATGAAACCTGTCATAGCTCACTTCATCTTTCAAATATAGAATGATGAGCATGGCACAGGCAAGGCCAAGACTTAATCCTGCAATATTGATGAAGGAGTGGACCTTGTTGTGAAAAAGGTTTCTTATGGCGGTTTTAAAATAATTTTTAAGCATATTAGTTATTCTTGTTTTGTAATTTTTTTGAATTTTCAAGCATGAAAAATATTTATAAATGGACTTTTTACTATATAAATCCCACTAATTCCAAACATTCGAAAATTTCAGTTCAAACAATTTCCTCCAAATCCCTTAAATCCTTCCAAATCCAGGTTCAGACTATTCTGTTCTCAAACTCTTGACCGGGTTTGCAATCGCTGCTTTTATTGCCTTGAAGCTTACAGTTAGTAAAGTAATAAGCAAAGCACCCACACCTGCTGTAGCAAAAACCCGCCATGAAATTTCTGTGCGGTATTGATAATTTTGCAGCCAATTGTGCATAAAATAATAAGCTGCAGGTATGGCAATAAGTAAGGAGATAATTACCAGCATTACAAACTCTTTTGAAAGCAAACGCCATACATTAAACACTGATGCACCTAAGACTTTTCTTATCCCAATTTCTTTTATGCGTTGTTCTGCCATGAATGATGCCATTCCAAAAAGACCAAGGCAACTAATGAAAATGGCAAGGATGGCAAAGCTGCCTGCCAGTTTTCCTATACGTTCTTCGTCAATAAATTTTGTTGCATATTCTTCATCTGCGAACTTATATTCAAATGGGGTGGCAGGGGAATACTGTTTGCAAATATTTTCAATCCTGCTTAATGCTTCACCCGTACTTGCCGTGGGACTGATCTTGATGTTTAAGAATCCAGGTTCGGGATTGATATAAAATATAGTTGGTTTTACAGGTTCATAAGGCGATGCCATAACTATATCCTTTGTTACACCTATTACAGTATATTGTTTATTATCCCATGTAATGACTTCACCAACAGGAGTTTTTAAACCCATATATTTTACGGCGGCTTCATTCAAAATCAAACCGGAAGAGTCTGTTGAGAATCTTCTTGAAAAATCTCTTCCGTGACTAAACTGCCAGCCTGCTGTTTTGCCGTATTCAAAGGATACATCAAACATCATAAAATCATCTGTAATAGTCGGGTCTTTTCCCTTCCAGCCAAGACCTCCGCCTGTCCTGCTGCCCTTTGTAATGGAACTTCCTTCAGCAACTTCTGTAATGAGCCCCGTTTGCAGCAAATCATTTCTCATAGCATCAAAATGGTCATGAAAATCTGATGAGAATGGTCTTATGATAACTAATCCGTCACGGCTATAACCGACAGGGCGATCTTTTGCAAATTGAATCTGGCGAAAAACGATTATAGTACCAATAATTAATATTACAGAAACGGTAAACTGTAATACAACCAGCACCTTTCGTGGAATAGCGGCAAACCGCCCAACCCTAAAGGTGCCTTTCAATACTTTTACCGGCTGAAAAGAAGATAAATAAAGCGCCGGGTAACTGCCTGCAATCAATCCTGTAAAAAAACTAAAACCAATACTAAGCAGCCAGAATAAAGGATTGCTCCATAAGATGGTCATCTTTTTATCCGCTACTTCATTAAAGAATGGAAGAATAAGCAGTACCAAAAGCAAAGAGAAAATAAACGAAACAAAGGCAACTAACAAAGATTCACTAAAGAACTGGCTGATCAATTGTGCACGCAATGAACCAACTGCCTTGCGGATACCCACTTCTTTCGCACGTTTTTCTGAGCGGGCTGTGCTTAAGTTCATAAAATTGATGCATGCAAGTAACAGCACAAAAACTCCAATAATACCAAACATCCATACATATTGAATTTTCCCACCAGTATTTACGCCATTTTTAAATTCAGGATACAAATGCCACCTGCTCATAGGCTGTAGGAAAACTTCCGGCTTCAGGTTGGCTTCACCCGCTCCAATGCCCTTTAGTTTACTATCTCTAATCTTAGCTGAAATCTGATTCATGTTTCTATTATCTGGAATTTGAGCAAAGAGTTGAAAAGAATTATTGTCCCAATTTTCTTTGGCATTTTTAACTTCCTCAGAAGAAGCATACAAGCTCCATGGAGCAATAAAAGATATATTTTTAAAAGTGCTGCTATGGGGAATATCTTCATAAACACCAGTCACTTTTAAATTAGCTGTATCCAGCTTAATTACTTTTTCAATCGGATCAGCATCCCCAAAAATAGCTTTTGATACAGAGTATGAAATAAAAATAGAAGAAGGGTCTCTTAAACCAGCCCGTGAACCACGGATCATTTTTAGTGTTAGCATTTCGGGTGCATCGGGTTCCATATAATTGCCTGACTGAGATATGCTCTTTTCGTTAAAAGACAAAATATGTGAGTTCGTCCAGGAAGACAGTACTACGTATTTAAAATCATTCCCATAATTATTACGAAGGGCAGTACCTAATGGATAAGGAATAGCTTTATCGGTATGTATTTCGCCATTAAAATTCTGATGTTGCATCACCTGTGCTATGTGGTCATAATTTTTATGATATTTATTAAAATTTAATTCATCGTATATCCATAAACCAATAAGTATAGCTACTGCCATGCCTACGGCAAGCCCACTGATATTGAGGGCACTGTATCCTTTGTTTTTAATAAGATTGCGCCAGGCAATTTTGAGATAGTTTTTAAGCATAATTATCTGTTTTAAAAGTTGATATATATTTTAGCAGTACAAGTGTGCGACGCAACAAAAGCTTAATTCTTATTCTATCGCTTAGTTCATAAAAAATCTTCATTTCCTCACCATCCTTTCCAATCCAAAAAATCCTGGTTCAGACTATTCCGTCCGCAAACTCTTTACAGGGTTTGCAATCGCTGCTTTTATTGCCTGGAAGCTAACTGTCAGCAATGCAATCAATAAAGCTGATACCCCTGCCAGTGCAAATACCCACCACTCGATGGTTACGCGATAAGCAAAACCCTGTAGCCACGTGTGCATTGCCCACCATGCAAGCGGCGATGCAATAAGCAATGAAATAATCACCAGCTTTAAGAAATCTTTTGACAGTAAGGTAGTAATGTTGGTCACCGAAGCGCCAAGCACTTTGCGCACGCCGATTTCTTTAATTCGGTTTTGCGCCATGTACGCTGCTAATCCAAACAAGCCAAGACAGGAAATAAAAATGGTAAGCCCGGCAAAAAGTGCGGCAAGTCTGCCGGTGCGTTTCTGGTCATCAAATTTTTTAGCATACGCTTCATCCACAAATTTATAGTCGAACGGATACTGCGGGTTGTATTGCTTAAACACCTGCTCCGCAAGCCGCAAATCCTCCACGACAGGCTTTGCAGGATTTAATTTAAAATGAATCACATTGAAGCCGTTGGAGGCAGGCCCAAAAACGATAAGCTGATTTATTTTTTGATACGGCGATTCGTAAACAAAATCTTTCACCACGCCCACCACATGCCAGTCACTCCCGCCCTCTTCTTTTATGGTCTGTCCCACAGGATCTTTAAGGCGCATGACTTTTGCAGCAGTCTCATTGAGCAAAGCGGCGGTAGAGTCAGATGGATAATTCTTAATGTCAATATCGCGACCTTGCAGCAGCGTTACACCCATTGTTTTTGTAAAATCAGCATCCGAGGTCATACGTATAAAATCTGTTTTCTTATCATCCTGGGTACTGCCGGGCCAGGTAAAGCCCCAACTGTCACTATTTCGCTGCGTAATCGGGCTCATGGATTTTGTGATGGCAACAGCAGCGCCGCTGTTCAGCAGATCAGCCTTTAACGCGTCGTAATGCTTGCCCAAATCGCCCTGCATGCTCACATATACCAGCTTGTCTTTGCTGTACCCGGTGTCACGCTCCTGCGCATATTTTATCTGGTGTGTGATAATAATAGTGCAAATGATTAAGGCGATGGCAAAGGTGAACTGCAGCACCACTAAAACTTTGCGGGGTGTTACCAGTGCATGTGCAGCTTTAAAGGTACCTTTCAGTACTTTTACGGGTTTATAAGATGATAGAAAAAAGGCCGGGTAACTGCCGGCAATCAGTCCGGTAAGTATAATGAAAAGAAAGCCGGAAAGACAGAACCAGGGATTACTGAAACGGAGAGACAATTCTTTACTGACAAGCAGATTAAAGGCTGGTAAACTGATCTGAACGATACCAATGGCTGCAATACCCGCTAAGAAAGCTAGCAGAATAGATTCACCTAAAAACTGCAAAACGAGCTTGCTTTTGGTTGCACCCGCCACTTTACGAATGCCCACTTCCCGGGCGCGTTTCTCGCTGCGGGCGGTACTCAGGTTCATAAAGTTGATGCATGCGATCAGCAAAATAAATGCAGCAATGATGCCGAACAGCTTTACCATCTCAATGCGGCCGCCAACATACCGCCCATTCTCCGAATTTGAGTACAACCATATATCCTTTAAGGGCTGCGTAAACACCTCAGTTGTTGACTTGTCGCCTTCCTTATTATGGTTAATCGTGATATTCTTTATTTTCGCATCGAAAGCAGCCTGCGGTACACCGGGCTTCAGCAATACAAAGGTTTTTATAGAATTATTCCCCCACGAGCTGTCTTCATATCCTATTTTGCTCATGTACACCCAGGGCATCAGATATTCAAAATCAAAGGCGGTATTGGTGGGCAGGTCTTTTAAAACACCTGTAACCGTGAAATTATCCGAGCTGTCGATGCGGATCACTTTCCCCATAGCCTCTTCATTGCCGAATAATTTTTTTGCCAGCTTTTCTGTAAGTACAATGTTGTAGGTACCACTTAACGCTTTGCCAGCCGTGCCTTTTAATAAGGGAAAGGAAAATACATTCAGAATACCAGAGTCCGCAAAATAGCCGCTTACATTCAGGTGTTTCTCGCCGGCTGTAAACAAAAAGCTGCTTCCGTTTACCCGCACCACCTCTTCCACATCCGGGTAGTCCTGCTTTATTGTAGGCCCTAAAATTTTTGGTGTGGTTGCCCAGGCCCAGTATCCACCGTTAAAGCGGTCGCGGTTATTCAGCGTGTAAATACGGTCGCCTTTTGCATGAAACCGGTCATGGCTCAGTTCGTTTTCAATCCACAGAAGGATCAGAATAGCGCTGGCCATTCCAATTGCCAAACCTGCAATATTAATGGCGGAAAACGCTTTGTTCCGCACTATGTTGCGCCAGGCAGTTTTGAAATAATTTTTAAACATGGTATATAGGTTTATGCTTAAAAGACCTTTAAGGCAATTATTATTTCAAACACCTAACCAATTTCAAAAGTAATTGGTTATCAGAACGTTGCTTTTAAACCCGTTTTGACTATTGTTCTATTTTGATACAAAATGCTGTTCGGTTTTGATACAGTTGCCTCACCCCAACCCTCTCCGGAGAAGAGGGGGAAACACATTTAAAAGTCTGAATAAAAAGTTTTTCAATCAATGCATCTCACACATTCAGGTTCAGACCATTTCCTCACAATCCAATAAATCCTTCCAAATCCAGGTTCAGACTATTCCGTTCTCAAACTTTTTACCGGATTAGCAACTGCTGCTTTTATTGCCTGAAAACCTACAGTTAATGATGCAACAAGAATAGCAATTCCACCAGCCATTATAAATATCCACCAGCTTATCTCAATCCTGTAGGCATAGCTCTGCAGCCAACTGTTCATAGCCCACCATGATAGCGGGAATGCAATAAGACATGAGATACCGACAAGTTGTAAAAAGTCTTTCGACAGTAAGCCTGCAAGGGCAGCAGTAGTTGCTCCCAGTACTTTGCGAATGCCTATTTCTTTGATGCGTTGCTGCGCTGTAAACATGGCAAGCCCTAATAAGCCAAGGCAGGAAATAAAAATGCCAAGAAAGGCAAAACAGCTTGATAGCTTGCCCGCCATCTGCTCACTTTTGTACAATTTGCTGTACTCTTCGTCTGCAAACTGGTAACTGAATGGAAAACTCGGATTCAATTGTTTGTACAATTTTTCCAGGCTTGCTAATGCTTGTTTTGTCTGTCCGGACTGTGTTTTTACAAGAATAGTACCCTCTTTATCATTCTCGCTTAAGTACATTACCATTGCATTTACAGGCACATGAAGAGAATTAAAATGAAAACTTTTTACTACGCCAATAATCGTTGCTTTTCTCCCCCATAAGGTAAAGGGCTTGCCTATAGGTTCTTTATATCCTGTCATCTTAACTGCTTCCTCATTTAAGACATACCCGATAGAGTCTGTTGCAAAATCCCTGGAAAAATCACGTCCCTGCAACAACTCTGCATCCATTGTTTTTACAAAATCGTAACCAACGCCGGCATCTCCAAAAGTTGGCTTTGCGTTTGGCTGTTTGCCCTCCCAATCTATGTCTGATGTACTGCTGGTAATATTGGAAGGAGCCTGCCAGGTACGTGAAACATATTTAATACCAGGCATTTTCAATGCTTCCTGTTTAAATACATTGTAATTTTTACCTAATTCTCCTTCCTGTGGAAGATAAATCAGGTTTTCCCGGCTGTAACCCAGGTTTTTTGTCTGAATATAACTTACTTGTCTCGATACGACAATTGTTCCAATAATTAATACGATAGACAACACAAACTGGAAGACGACAAGTCCTTTACGAAGCATAGTATTACTTCCGCTTAATTTTAATGTGCCTTTTAAAACAGTAACAGGATTAAAGGAAGACAGGAACAAAGCAGGATAGCTTCCGGCAATAGTACCTGTGATTAAGGTAATTATTACAATGCCAAACCAGAAAGAAACATCGGATACAGGAAATGAAATCTGTTTTTGTGTAAGTGTATTAAATGCAGGTAAAAGCAAAATAACAAGTGCCAGTGCAATCATCACAGAAATGAAAGTCATCATAATTGCTTCACCTATAAACTGACCTATTAATGAAGAACGAAATGCACCAACAACTTTGCGCACACCAATTTCTTTGGCGCGTTTTACAGAACGGGCGGTGGTAAGATTCATAAAATTGATGCATGCAATCAAAAGAATAAAAATGGCAACAATGCTGAATAGGCGAACATATTCAATTCTTCCTCCTTCAGGTTGTCCCTGGCTGTTAAAGTTTGAATGCAGGTACATTTCGTCAAACCGCTGCATACCCAACTCCGCCTTATATCCGGGAGCAGGCGGATCATACTTGTCTAAAAAATGAATAACCTGTTTTTCAAAAGCTGCAGTATTAGTTCCGGCCTTCAGCATAACAAAAGTGCTCACGCCGGTATTGCTCCAGCTTTTCATGCTTTCATACTGCTCAAGAAAAGCTTGCCAGTTAATCAGGTATTCGAATTTTGTGGAAGCGTTTTCAGGTGTTTCAAAAACAGCCGAAACCTGGAAATCTCTTTTGTTTTGGAAACGAATGGTTTTACCAATTGCATTTTGCGCACTTTCAAAAAAGTCAACAGCCATCTTGCGGGAAATGGCGATAGCAACGGGTGTATTTAAAGCAGAGGTTGCTTCACCTTCAATCAGTTTATAATTGAACATTTTAAAAAAATCAGTTCCTGCATAGGCGCCTTCCTCTTTTAAAATTTTATTCGCGGTTTGAAATGTGTTTAAAGCGATAGCTTTGAAATTGGTGAAGCCACAGGCATACTGTACCTGCGGCAACACACGCTTCATCTCATCAGCCATCATTCCCGGCGTGTTGGGTTGCACTTTTATTATACCCCCTGTATATTGTCTTTCATAAATATTGTAAAGTTGAGCACTATTAGCATTGAATTGATCAATATTACGTTCATCGTTTACCCATAGAAAAATAAGCAAACTGCATGACAGGCCTAATACAAGGCCAACAATATTGATAGCGGAAAAAGTTTTATTTTTCTGCAGGTTTCTCAACGCCGTTTTTAAATAATTTTTTATCATAAGTACATGGTTTGTAATTTGTGTTTTTCCTGGTCTTATAAAGTTTGTTTGTAAAAACCCCTATTCCTCACAATCTTTTTCAATCCAAAAAATCCTGGTTCAGACTATTCCGTTCTTAAACTCTTTACAGGATTTGCAACTGCCGCTTTTATTGCCTGGAAACTAATTGTGATCAATGCTATCAATATTGCCAGCAATCCTGCTAATGCAAACATCCACCAGCTAATCGTTATACGATAAGCAAAACCCTGCAGCCATGTATGCATCGCGTACCATGCAATGGGCGAAGCAATTATAAAAGCGATTAGTACAAGGCTCAAGAAATCTTTAGAAAGCAGCATGGTTATCTGGGCAACTGAGGCTCCCATCACCTTGCGGATGCCAATTTCCTTTCTCCTCTTCTCGCTAGCATAAGCTATTAACCCGAATAAACCTGTGCAGGCAATCAATATGGCAAGGATAGTAGCAGTAATGGATATCTTACCCATTGTTTGATCGGCCCGATAAATATTATCAAAGGCATCGTCCATGAAATAATAATTAAAAGGGTATTGAAGCTCAAGCTTTTTCCATACCGTATTTATTTGACTTATAACATCCTTCATATCGGCATCACCAATTCTGAATGCTGCAAAATCTCCACTTTTATCATTAAAATTTAAGATGACCGGGCCTACAGGCTCGCGAAGTGATTCATAGTTAAAATTTTTTACAACCCCAATGATCGTGTATTCCCCAACTTCAGTATATATCTTTTCTCCCACAGGATTTTGAATCCCTAATTTGCCCGCCATTTCTTCGTTGATGAGCACGGATTGATAATTAGTACTATACTCACTCGAAAAATCACGACCATTTAAAATGCTCATGCCCATCGTTTTCACGTATCCATTATCAACAAACCAGTTTCTGCCTTGTATTATATTATAATCTTTCCTTGCCGCATTATGTGTAAAACTGCCAAGTATCTTTGAGGAGTTTACCGGTAAAGAACTTGTTAGTGATCCTGATGTAATTCCAGGTATCTTTAATACCTCATTCTTGAATATTAGTGCATTCTTTCCCAGGTAATTCATATTATTGATTACCAGCACCTGCTCCTTCGTGTAACCGATATCACGGTTTCTGATATGGTTTAGTTGGCTATATATTACAATGGTTCCTACAATGAATGTGATGGAAACGGAAAACTGGAAAACGACTAAAATTTTCGTCAGTACACTTTTATTAACCACCAAGTTCGTTTTCCCCTGTAACGCCTGAGTGGGGTTTAACCTGGAAAGGTAAAAAGCCGGGTAGCAGGCGGCCAGAATTCCTACCAACAAAACCAAGATAAGCATGGTAAGCATGAGCCTGCTGTTGATGAGGTTACCGGCACTAAAGGATTTCTGCATGATCTCATTGAAGTAAGGAAGAGTTACTAACGTGATCAGTATAGCTAAAAGCATGGCCACTAGCACCAACGCAATTGCTTCAAACAGGAACTGGAACATCAGTGAGCGCCTATTGCTCCCCATAACTTTACGTATCCCTATTTCACGGGCACGTCCTGCCGCATGAACGACAGAAAGATTGGAGAAGTTAATGCAGGCGATCAATAGCACAAAAAATACAAGCAGGGAAATAATATATGTCAGTTGGAGATTACCCCCGCCAGACTTCAATTCATCTGATTTTCCGGACATCAAATGAATGTCAGTAATAGGATATAAACTATATTGAATTTTATTTCCTATACTGTTGAATTTTTCCCAGCTTTCCACGTTAAGTCCAAACTGTTGGATGAAATACGGAAAGATGCGTTTTTTCACAACCATGTCAAGTGCCTGGTTAATAGTGTGGTAATCTGTTTCTTTTTTGAGGAGCACGTAGGTGTGAAAATTGTTTCCGGCATAATTACCCCAACCATACGCTAAATTTGCCATTGGAAATATGAAATCAAAACTAAAATGAGAGTTACCCTCAAAATCCGCTATTACAGCAGAAACTATATAGGTGTTTTTTTTACGGATATCATTACCGTTTTTATCCATCTCAAGTGTTTTGCCTACCGCTTGAGTTTCCCCAAAATACTTTTTTGCAACCGACTGCGTAATCACTACGCTATTGGGTTCCCGGAGCAGACGTTGACTGCCAGAGTTGACCACCGCTATGCTGAATACATCAAATAATGTTGAATCGATATAGGCCGCGTTGGATTCCTCAAGAAAGTCATTTCCCTTTTTAACCAGGAACGGTTGGTTTGAAGCAAAAAAGCGGACATAGGATTCTACTTGTGGAAATGTCTCTTTTAATAATGGTCCCACTACATCACTGCTTACAGCGGCACTTTGCACATAATCATTAACCTTTATGTCTGTATTGACCCGATAAATCCGTGAAGCATTTTTATAAAACCTATCAAAATTCAATTCATCTGCTACATATAGTATGGCTAATAAGCTTATCGAGAATGCAATGGTTAATCCAAAGATATTTTGAAAACTATATAAAGCGTTCTTCCCGAAATTTCGCCAGGCAATTTTGATGTAATTTAGTATCATTATTTTTGGCTTTGAGCTGTCAGCAATCAGCTTTCAGCGGGTTTTCTGTTAGTTTTAAAACAGTTATTTTATTAAATTCCTTAAAAAGCTGATGGCTGTTTGTTCACGGCTGATAGCCCCTTATTCCGTTCTCAAACTCTTCACTGGGTTCGCTATCGCTGCTTTAATTGCCTCGAAACTTACTACCAGTATCGTAATCAGCAACAACCCTATGCCTGCTGCTGCAAAAATCCACCATGATAATTCGGTGCGATAGGTATAATTCTGCAGCCAGCTATGCATGAAGTAATAAGAAAGGGGTACTGAAATAAGAAAGGAAATAATTACCAGTATTACGAAATCTTTTGATAGTAAATTCCATACGCTAAACACTGAGGCACCCAATACTTTTCTTAGCCCGATCTCCTTTTTGCGTTGCTCTGCTACAAAGGAGGTTAAGCCGAATAAACCCAAACATGAAATAGCAATGGCAAGTATGGCAAAGAAACCGGCGAGCTTACCAATACGTTCTTCATTGCCGAATTTTTTTGCGTAATCTTCATCTACGAACTGGTATTCGAATGGTTGATCAGGATTAAACTTTCTGAAAACAGTTTCTATTTTACTTACTGCGTCTTTAGCGCTTTCGGCCGGGTTTATCTTTAGAAGCACGACACTTGCAGGCCCGGTGACTAAACTAAAAACAGTTGGTTTAGGTTCTTCATAAGGAGAATTCATTACCATATTATGCACCACGCCTATTACTTTGCAGGGCTTGCCCCACCATGTTATAGTTTCTCCGACAGGGTTTTTAAAACCTATGAAATTTGCTGCAGCTTCATTCAAAATAAGCGCTGATGAATCGGTAGCAAAATCTCTGGAAAAGTCACGCCCGTCTTTAAACTGCCAGCCAATTGTTTTGCCATAATCATAAGAAGCATCAATGTTGGCAAAATCAACAGAAAGGTCAGGATCCTTTCCTTTCCAGTCAAGACCGCTTGTGGTAGACCAGGTACCCGTTGTCGGGCTTCCGGACTCTGCCATTGAAGTAACAGCGGCCGATTGTACCAATTCATCTTTTACTGTATTAAAATGATCGTGAATTGCTGCATTCGCAGTGGGTACGCTTATAAGCCCGTTTAGTGTATAACCAACAGGGCGGTTTTTTGCAAATTGAATTTGCTGATAAACAATAATAGTTCCTATAATGAGCGTAACAGAAACGGTAAATTGCACTACCACCAGCACCTTACGCGGAACAAATGCAAAACGCCCTGTTTTGAAGGTGCCTTTTAAAACCTTGACGGGATTGAATGAAGACAAATAAAATGCGGGATAACTGCCAGCTACCAGGGCAGTGATGATAATAAAAACAATACAAAGCAACCATAAGACCGGATGATTCCATAATATAAACGTTTGTTTATTTGCTACCTGGTTAAAGAAAGGAAGTGTGAGCTGAACTAAAAACAATGACAAAACAAATGCAAAAGCCACTGTCAATAATGATTCGGTAAAGAATTGAAAAATCAACTGGCTGCGCCGGGAACCCACTGTTTTACGGATGCCTACTTCCTTTGCACGTTTTTCGCTGCGGGCAGTGCTTAGATTCATAAAATTTATGCAGGCAAGCAGCAATACAAATATGCCAATAATTCCAAACATCCATACGTATTGGATGGCTCCGCCCACATTCACTCCGTTTTTAAACGCTGAATATAAATGCCACTTGCTCATAGGCTGAAGAAAGAGTACGGGCTTCTTTTTAGCAAGCTGAGCATTTACTCTTTTCAGTTTAGCATCTTTGATCTTTGCAGAAACTTTATTTATGTCAGCATTATCATTTAGCTGAACAAACAGTGAAAAAGAGTTTGGCCTCCATGGGTCTTCCATTGTCCTTATCCAGTCACTATTAGCGTACATCTCCCATGTTGAAATGAAGTTCAAATCAGCAAAAGCAGAATTACGTGGAAAGTCTTCATACACGCCTGTTACTTTTACAGTAAAGCTGCTGTCAATATTTACCATCTTATTTACCGGGTCATCATCTCCGAAATAAGCCTTTGCCGCAGATGCAGAAAGCAATACAGAAGTGGGATCATCAAGGCTGCTACGGCTGCCCCTGAGCATTTTCAGGCTAAACATATCCGGTGCTCCCTTTTCAAAAAAAGCACCGGTTGTCTTTAATTTTTTTTCGCCAATGGTCATAAGATGATCTCCCCAATTGCCGGCCATTGCCACGTGTTTAAAATCGCTGCCATAGTTTTTGCGCAATTCCTCAGCAAGCGGGTAAGGAACAGTAGTCCATGTTTGCACCTCACTGTTATTGCTTACATTTTGAATTACCTGCGCAATCCTGTCGTAATGCTGAAAGTTCTTATTAAAAGAAAGCTCATCATACATCCACAAACCAATCAGTATAGCCACTGCCATTCCGATAGATAACCCGGCAATATTGATAAACGAATGCATCTTACTCTTACCGAGATTTCGCCATGCGGTTTTAAAATAATTTTTTACCATGATGTATACTTTGAGAGTACAGTTATATTTTAGTGCCTTGGCTGGTTGCCAGGCGGTGGAACGAAAAATGTTATTCTTATTCTACCGCTGCATTCCATAAAAAATCGTCTTTCTTCCTAATTCTTTTTAAACCAATAAATTTCGTTCAGTTACTTGAATTAAAGCTCGAATAAGATTAGAAATGACTGCTTAAAAGCTTCCATCTTTTAATTTAGGAAAAAACAAAACACTAAATCAACTCGAAGAAAATGCCGGATTTACAATATATTGTAAATCAATAATTTAAGGAGCAGCCCAATCTTCAGAACTGTTCGGTTTTGATACAGTAAGTGTTCGCTTTTGCTTAATTCTAAGTAAGAAGCAGAAGAATATATACACCTTGCTACTTTACAAAGTGTTTACCACTTATCCTGAAAATTGCCTGCTCCTTATAATAAAATCAGCCATTCTTGTAACTTTTTTAAAAATCCTAATAAATTAGTTCGTCTCCTAATTAATTAGTAGTACCTTTATTTTCAAATCATTTACAATGGTAAAACTTGCAAAAAGAGAAGAGCAAATCATGCAGGTATTCTGGGATCTGCACAAAGCATTTATCAGGGATGCAATACCCTTGCTTCCTGACCCAAAACCGCATTATAACAGTGTAGCTACAATAGTGAAAATACTGGAAGAAAAGGGCTTTTTAGATCATGAAACTGTAGGAAACGTTTACTGCTATTTCCCCGTCATTAGCCGTGAAGACTACCAGAAACATGCTATGAAAGACATTGTTAGCCAGTACTTTGATAACTCTTATCCAAGGATGCTTGCTTTTTTTGCTAAAGAGCAAAATCTGACAGACGAGGAATTAAATGAAATTGTTAACCTCATTAAAGCTCAAAAATAATGATTCCTTATATACTGCATGTCGGCGTCATACTTGCCTGTTGCCTCATCTTTTACAAAGTCTTGCTGCAGAAGGAGACCTTTTATCAGTTAAACCGTTTTGTGCTATTAAGCTGCCTGGTACTGTCGTTCATTCTGCCATTGCTTCCCATTCCGCAGCAATTGTCTTTGAGAAAGAGTGAAGCTACGGTTATTAGTAACTCCTCTGAACTGGTATCTTCTTCAGATAATCCAGCAGTTCAACAATTAAAGCCTGCTCAAGTCACTCCCGTTAATCCGGTAAAAACTGATAACAGTATAAGTTTTCAACAGATTATAATTTGGCTGACGTGGCTTTACTGGTTTGGTGTAGCTGCATTTGGTATAACCTTTTTTATCCAGGTAATTACTTTATTAAGCCGTGTTTATGCCTTTCCCGTTATTAAAGATGGCCGGTTTACTATTGTTGAATTACCTGGTGATAAAGCGCCTTGTTCTTTTGGCAATATCATTTTTATAAATCCTGAAAAATATGATTGGGATACCTATAACCAGATTTTGCTGCATGAAAAAATTCATATAGAGCACAAACATAGTCTCGACATTTTGTTGGCAGAGATAGTATTAATTTTTCAATGGTTTAACCCGTTTGCCTGGCTCTACCGTAAGGAGCTGGAGAATAACCTCGAATTTTTAACCGACGATCTTATGCTAACCCATGGAAAGGCAGACAGAACAAGCTACCAAATGAATTTGCTTAAAGTTTCTGCTCCGCATTTCCCCCTAAGTCTTACTACCAATTATAATCAGTCACTTCTTAAAAAAAGAGTAATTATGATGACCGCAAAAAAATCAAGTGTAAATACTGCATGGAAGTATCTCTTCCTCTTGCCCGTACTTGTAATATCTGTATGCCTGCTGAACAAGCCCATTGCTTTAGCTCAATCCTCTTCTGCAAAAAAGAATACGCAAAAAAAGCATTATCAACATAACCGCGAGTTGGAAACCGAGGGCATTTGGTTTGCTGCCATTAAAAACGATAAGTTATCCATACAATTCAAAAATGATGGGGATGATCAGAATTCTTTCAGTGGTTCCACTTTTCCAATAAGTGAATTTAAGGATTTTCAAAGGGAAAAGTCGGGCACCTTTACATTGATACGTGAGGCAGGAACTATGCAGTTTACAGGAAAGTTTGAAGGTGACCAGGGCATGGGCCATTACAAATTCATTGCCGATAAAGGGTTTAACGATTACCTGCACAAGGAAGGAGTTGATGCCGATGATGACCAGGACATGATGGTCTTTTTTATGGTTGACGTAAAAAAATCGTATGTGCAAATGCTGAAAGAGAACGGTTATACCAAACTGAGAAAAAATGATCTTATACCTTTAGCATCACTAAAGGTAGATGCTGCCTATATTCAATCCTTAAAAAGTGCGGGACTGAAAAACATAAGCCTTCAGGACCTTATTCCTTTAAAATCTTTAGGAATTACCGGCGACTATATCAGGGAAATAAGAAAGGCAGGCTATACAAATGTTTCAACCGGGCAGCTTATCACGTTTAAATCACAAGGAATTGACGGAAAATATTTAGCAGATATACGAAGCGCTGCCAAAAAAGAAGGTCAACCGGCAACCCGTGGCAAGGCATCTGTGAAAGATGACGAAAAAACCTCTGCTGAAAATACTGCAGAAGAGCCGTCAGCAGAAGATATTGTTGCTATTAAGTCGTTGAATATAGATGCTGATTATATTCGTTCGCTTAAAGAAGCAGGTTATGACAATCTCGCAAGCAGTGACCTGATTGCTATGAAATCGCAGGGTATTACTGCTGACTATATTAAAAACTTCAAAAAGATAGGTTATAACAATATGTCAGCTTCTGAGCTTATTACCACAAAAGCACAAAACATAACAGCAGACTATATAAAAAGCTTTGAGGATATAGGTTATTCAAATATTTCTTTGCAGGATGTAATACCACTAAAATCATTGGGTGTTAAAAGCCAGTATATCAGGAACTTTCAGGATATGGGCTTTAAAGATATTACACCCCATGATGCAATTACGCTAAAATCTCAAAACATAACTGCTGATCTGATACAGCAATATAAAAAACTTGGATTTGCAAATGTGTCACTCGAAGATGTTATAAGTGCAAAAGCAACGGGAACTACTCCTTCTTTTATTAGTTCAATGAAAGAAAAAGGGCACAACCTGAAAAGTATTCAAAAATATATGCAGTTGAAAATGGTGGTTGAGTAAGTTTTCAATATCAACATCAGTACGCAGGTCAGTTTCAACATTTATTGCTGTGAAATGCAGGCAAAAGGAGAGGTGTTATAAGCTGTCTGAGCTTACTGCATACACAGACAGCAAATGAACCTAAAATAAAAGAGATTGTCCAACTAGATTGGCGATCTCTTTTAAATTTTAAGTAAGCAGAGCCGTGCCCTGCAGACTCTTTGTTTGTTTCTGTAAAATAGGAGAATTTTTCGCTTTGGTAATTATGATAAGCCCAACGGATTTTACCATTTTATCTTTCCGCATATTTACCCGTAGTTGTAATAAATGTGTAAATTTCCCTCTTATAAAACCTGCATATCGTAACAATATCGTATAAGATATCGTTTTTAAAAATTAATAGCGCTTAACTATCTAAAGCATTTCTGAAAGTTGAACGAATAGTCTTTCCGACACCCAATAGAGTTTCACCCTCTTTTATTTCTTTTATAGTACCCTAATTCATTATTTTTTCACGTAAGCCTTCTTTAAGATCAGAAAAAAGCTGCTTCACATTATTAATATCGATATTGTTGCTATTACGCTGCAAATGTTCATTTGGTACATCCTGATAGTTGCTGTACAAAACCTCAAATGAGCTATTATGACATTTCTTAACTCCTCACAGACATTTTCCTATTTTGAAGAATTTTTAATTTTTCATATTAAGAATGCTATAGAAGGCGCTTATATTTGTTATTTCGGCTTGAGGCTAACTTTTTGAATTAGCGGTTGATAAAACCAAATAAGAAATAAAGATAATTTTACCCACCTAATCTTTTTCATGAATACCCAATTTTTGTTTGCTACCGGTATTGAAAACAGTAACCCGACAATTGACAATGGTCGCCTGCGCGTTGATGAGTTGGAGAAATGCGGTCACTACGCGAATTGGCGCAAGGATTTTGATTTGGTGGAAGATTTAGGCATTAGGTTTCTGCGCTACGGGCCACCCATTCACACCACCTGGCTTGGGCCAGACCGGTTTGATTGGTCATTTGCCGACGAAACGTTTCAGGACTTGCAGCGGCGCAGAATTGTGCCAATAGTGGACTTGTGCCACTTCGGATTGCCTGACTGGTTAGGCAACTTTCAGAACCCTGATTTCCCGGTTTTGTTCGCCGGCTATGCTGAGGCCTTCGCAGCACGCTTTCCGTGGGTGCAGCTTTACACCCCGGTTAACGAGATGTACATCTGCGCCCGGTTTTCCGCGCTGTACGGATGGTGGAACGAGCAGCTCGCCAGCGACCAGGCCTTCGTAACGGCGCTCAAGTATCTTGTCAAGGCAAATGTGTTGGCCATGCATACTATTTTAGCAGCCCGGCCCGATGCAATATTCATTCAAAGCGAAAGCTCTGAGTACCACCACGCAGAAAGTATGGCCGCTATCAAGCCCGCTGAAATCCTGAATCACCGGCGATTTCTGTCGCTGGACCTGAACTACGGTCGCCGTGTGGATTCGGAAGTGTATGAGTACCTGCTGGATAACGGCATGAGTCGTGCTGAGTACCACTTCTTTCTTGACAACAAGCTTAAGGACAGGTGCATTATGGGCAACGACTACTACAACACCAATGAAGACCGGGTAGCCGCCGATGGCAGCACCCAGGCATCCGGTGAAGTGTTTGGCTACTACGTTATCACGAAGCAATACTACGAGCGTTACTACTTGCCGGTAATGCACACTGAAACCAATTACGCTCAGGGCCCGAACGGTGATGAAGCTGTGCAGTGGCTATGGAAGCAGTGGGCCAACGTGCTGCGCATACGTAACGATGGTGTACCCATTATTGGCTTCACCTGGTACTCCCTCACCGACCAGGTGGACTGGGACACGACCCTGCGCGAGAATAACGGCACGGTAAACGCACTCGGCCTCTACGACCTTGATCGTAACATCCGCCCTGTTGGCGCTGCCTACAAAGAAATAATTCGCGACTGGCGGCAGTTTCTGCCAGCACACACACAAGGCCTCTTCTCACAGGTGCCCATCGTTATGCCGGACGATACCGCAAAATAATTGCGCAAATAAGGTTCAACGACACCGAAGGATGTGAGCCGGGTTATTAAAACACGAAAAAAGAAAATCAAAAACCTTTGAAAGAGGAAAATCAACCTGTATTTGACATTCATGGGCTGGACCCCACGGGAAGGAGTTTATTACTGAATATGGCTGATCATGAAGGGCCGGAAAGAATAGGGCCGGCCTGCAAAACTGCAAATAGCACTTGATATAATTGGAGATACTGTAAAAACCTGACTTTCATTAAGCAGTAATAAAACAGTTGATAGCTCGTGCCTGGTTAGATTTAAGTGCGTATATGATTTTTTTAAAATTTAATGAAAAAGAACCGGTCTGAAGCCGACTTCATTCGCTGCCTGCACGATGGATAACTTTACAGTAAGGTTTTTGTTTTGCTTAGGCATCAATCTGTACATAAATAAATTAACTGCTTGTCTTTGGGGCTGTTTCTTTTAACAGTATTAGGTTAAATGTTGCAATTATATCTTTGTAAAACGAAATGCAAAAGAGGGAACACGCAACGTTTCCTAATCGAAATTGATTTTATTATTGTCTGTATTAATTTTAAAAAGAAAACTGTTAAAAAGCAGAGAAGAAAGCTGATAAAGGTTTTGAATATAATATCGGCTTTTCTAAGGTAGAGTCAAGGGCAGATTCAAAGAAATTAAAGAGAATTTTTATACTCTTTCGGACTCAGACCGGTACGTCTTTTAAAAAATTTGGAAAAGAAAAACTGGTCGCTGAAATGCAAGTGATCGGCTATCTGGCCAACAGAATAAGAACGATCGCCAAGTAATATCTTGGCTTCCGCAATTACCATTTCATCAATAAACTCACCACAGGTTTTAGTAGTTAGCTCTTTCACTGTTTTGGTTAAGTGTTTTGGCGTCACAAAAAGAGCATTCGCATAGAACTGTACGCTTCTTTCTTCTTTAAAATGAGCGGCTAACTGCTTTAAAAAGCCAAATAAAATATCTTCCCTGCGGGTCATTCCCTGTTCATCATTTCCTCTGTCTTTTTGAACGACAGCAACCACTTCAAGCATGAAGAGATTGAAGCCATGATATATCATTTCTTCTTTAAACAGATGCCCGTTGTTATTAACCATGTTTTTAAGGTAAAGCATGAGCGGGTAAAGTGTTTGTGCTTCTTCATCTGTCAGCAGAATTAATGGATCGCTTTGCGGGGATAAAAAACCAAGCGTATCTGCATGTTTTTTGTGCAGCATTGATGCGGCAAAAAAATCATGTGTAAAACCCATAGCAATGGTGGGCAAATTGTCAGTCTCCTTTATAAGATGAATAACGCCCGGGTGAATAATGAAGAGAGAATTCTTTGGTATAGTATATTTTATAGAATTATACTTTACTTCCTGGGCAGCGCCAAGATTGAGATGTATGGTAAAGTGAGCAGAGCGGGCAGGACGAAACATCTTTTCATGGATAGTAACTTCTTCATTATTATATACAAAAAACTCATTGGCCTGCATCTGCTGACCTGCATTAGCATGAACTTCCTTAATGTCATAAGTATGTATTAAAGGATCGGGAGTATTCATATATTAAAAATGAAAAGCAGCTAATCTGTGTTTAGAAAAGTAAGTCTGCAAGCCTGCATATATTTATTAATCAGAAAAAAAATGTTCAAATCATAAAAAAGGCATGGGGACAGTAACCTGCGTCTGCAGAAAATCGAAGCGATTTATAGCTGCTGATGCAACATCTGTTTTGGAAATGATTGTAATGCCATTTCTGTATTATAAGTTTCTTTTTGATATAAATCCATTATTTCTTTACTTATTAATTCAGCACTCATGCCGGGTAAACCGCCATTAGGTATCGAAGGTTTTTTACCTGATAAATCCTGCGCCCACAAATGATAATATCTTATACCATGTCTGTTTGCCTCCTCTGCAAATATTTTCGACATTTCCATTCTTGTAGTAAAAGCAACCCTGGCTAAAGCACATGATTTGAGATTCTCAAAAAACCGGCTATCAGTTACATGTACAAACATGCCGCTAAGATTTCCTTTCATCAGGTTAAGCACAACGCGGGCTCCCATAAAGAATGGAAGCATGTCTGTTTCCATCATGTTGTTCCATTCATCTATACTGGCTTCTGTAAGATCTTTTTGGCAGTTTGAAAACTCTGGTATTTCTATTGAGATGTCAATTTTTCCAAACTTGTCGGTAATAGTTTCACAAGTTTCTATCAACTTATCAAAGTCCTGCACATCTATTAATAGAGTAATAAAGTTTTTATGCTGATTTATATCCTTAAAAGATTTTATCATATCAACCTGGTGAAGACTCTTAGCAGGAAAAATGACAATTGCCATTTCTTTTAAAAAGGAATAAATTATCCCCATGCTCAGGCTGCTTACTTCACCTGTAATTAAAATCACTTTGTCTTTAAAAAACTTTTCCATGTTCACCATTTTTTTGAATAGCAAAGTTAGATCAATAAGACAGTTAATTATATGTACCTAATGCGCATAATTATGCCTTAATGGCTTATCAATGTTATTATAATTATTACAAAAAGTAAAGTGTTATCTCTGGTTATAAAGTAAGTATAATGGGGAAATATTTTAAAAGAAGGCGCTTCTTTAATAAAGCGTTCGTTATTGCGAACCTTGCCGAACCTTGCGCAGCTTGGCGAAGCAAGCCCAAGCCAACTTGTCAACCTGATTATGCAGGGATTGCTTCGTGCCTGCCAATGACGAGGATGTTAAAAAGGTACACGCAAACTATTAAAGCGAAGTTTTGACATAAAACTCCCTCTTTCAGCCCTTTTTATTGCCTGCTTCATATTTGAGATTTGCTTTATTAAAAATCTAAATAAAAAAATTATGACCCACTCAACCGCAGGAGTTCTTATACAACCTTCAGGAACATCCTCAAAAAGTAAAGCGTTTACAATAACCGCGCATATTGCAAGAGTTATACTTGGATTAATTTTCCTTGTTTTTGGCCTCAATGGATTTTTGCATTTTATACCGATGCCGCCGCCAACAGGAACAGCAGCCGAATTTATATATGGATTAGTAAAAGCAGGATATTTTCTTCCATTTATGGCTTCAATCCAGGTTATCTGCGGTATACTCCTTTTATCAGGCACCCTTATACCATTCGCACTGCTGCTTCTTTTCCCAATCGCCTTGAATATATTCTTTTTTCACTTGATACTTGCACCTGCAGGCTTAGGAATGGCTGTTTTAATAATAGCAGCACACATTGTGCTCGCAGTTTACTATTGGCCTGTTTACAAATTGATTTTTCAAACTGAGAATGCCTGGAAAAGTAAAAGTTCGTAAACAACGTAAACTTCAATAAACATGAGTAATATTTTAAAAACCAAATCGGCAAACCAGATTAAAAAAATCGGAATTGTTGGCAGCGGCAATATGGGCAGAACAATTAGACTTAACCGGGCAGAAAAAGGGCACCAGGTTTTCTTTGGTCACCGCCGTGCTGAAGTGTGCTGGAACAGATAAAAGAACGTGCCGGCACAAGACCCATCCAAACCGGGTCTGATGAAGATTCTGTCCGCAATTCGGATATTATCCTTTATACCATCCGCGATGTAATGCCTTCTCAAATTACTGAAAGGAGCGCCTGGGATGGCAAAATCATTATAGACCTGAACAACTCGTTTAGCAAGGGGCATGTGAACAGTACTGTCACCAAATCATTTGCCAATGACACGCAACCGTGCAAATGATGATGGTATCGCAGGTCACTTAACCGGCTTATATTATACACAACGTGCAGTGCCGGGCTTATCGTTTCCGAAGGCATTATATTTCAGAACAGGGAAAAGGCTCGCCGTTTACTCCAGGCATTTATAATCAAATTCAAATAGAAGCCTGGCAAAAAGTAACCGGTGAAGTGCATCAGGCAGGAGGCAAAATCTTTGCTCAGCTTTGGCATACCTGGCGTGCAGGGCACCCATTAAATAAAAATGGGCAGATGTCAGCCGCGCCTTCTGCAATTGCTATCAAAGACCAAAAAGTATTTACCCCGGCAGCCGGTAAGAGATACAAACCGGCTGTTCCATACAACTGTATCAGATTTTAATGAATCCAAAAGAATTTCATTTAAAGGGCCACGATCAATTTCGGGGCGGTGAAAACCATCGTTGCCATTTATACTTTCATCAAATCGTATTTTCGCTGACTTATCCAGTATACGCACATAGCCAGCCTCGGGGCGGTAGTCAGCTTTAAATTCATCCATCAGGTCCGCTTCAAGCAATGCCGCTAACCCTGAGTCATGGTGCAAATCCAGGGTTGCGCCTTTTGACCTCGCATCTTTATGCTCGTCTCTTTCATACACTTTTACATCTGCGCCTTTCATTTGCAAAAGTCTTGCAAGTGTTAATCCTCCCGAGCTCCGCCCACAATAGCGATTTTTTTATTTTAATAATGTTGTAAGTTCAAGTCATAAGTGCAACACCTGTAAATAATGAATTAAAAGATTTGAGAAATCAATTGGTGTACATCAGTGCCGGTAATGATAATGCTTTCGCAGGTGATGATAGTCCTGGTATTAATAGCATTGGTGAATTACTAAAACAATCACAGCTAAGGTTTACTAATTGGGCGAACCAAGCCACATTGCTACTTATGAAACATCCGTTGCAATTGCACTCTTGTACGGAAGTAGTTGTTTCAGCAAGGAAAAAAACTATATTGCCAAAAATAGAATTAACTACAAATGTCAGAAGACCAAAAGAAACAACTTCAACAGCAGCTTTGGAATATAGCTAATACCCTTGGTGGTAAGATGGATGCAGATGAATTTCGTGATTACATCTTAGGGTTTATTTTTTACAAATACCTTTCGGAGAGAATGGATATTTATGCTAACAGCATTCTGAAGGCGGACAAAATAAAATTCAGGAATATAAAGGAAGATACCGAAGAAGGTAAGGAATATATTGAAGCCATTAAAGAAGAAACACTTGAAAAATCAGGGTACTTTTTGAAACCATCTGAACTATTCAGTGAAGTTGCTAAACGTGGCAACCGCGATAAAGAAGAAGATGAAAACAGTTTTATTCTGGAACAAAAACATATTGCATCTTTCTTTACTGTTCTTGATAAAAAAAATTGCTGAACTCAAACAAAAGAAAAACCTTTTGGAACAATACAAGAAAGGAGTAATGCAAAAACTCTTTTCGTCAGAATTAAGATTTGTAGGATTACAGGATGATAGGATTTTTGAAGAAGGTGGAGAAGAGCACGTAGTAAAAGAAAAAGCAATCCTTCCATCATCAAATCCTAAAAATCCTAATTCAGACACTTTGAGATTTAAAGATGATAAAGGAAAAGATTTTCCGAAGTGGGAGAAGAAGAAGTTGGGAGATTGTTTGGGTTATACTCAACCAACAGATTATTTAGTATTAAGTAGCAGAATACGACAATGACTGTCAATAATGCATATAAATTCGAAGCAATCCTATAATTTTAAAATCCTAAAAATCTTAATTAAGATTAAAGAATGATAGGATTAAATAAAGAAAAATGAAGCATGAAGAAGTTACACGTAAAATAATTGGATGTGCAATGAAGGTGCATAGCACTTTAGGTAATGGTTTTCAGGAAGTGATTTATCAAAGAGCTTTAGCTATTGAAATGGAAAAGCAGGGTTTGGGTTTTAAGCGGGAAATGGAAATGCCAATTATCTATGAAGGCATTGATATTGGCACAAGACGGGTTGATTTTTTTGTTGAAGAAAATATTATGGTGGAATTAAAAGCATTGATAAAATTGGAAGATGTGCATTTAGCGCAGGCAATGAATTATTGCCAGGCATATGGTTTACCAATAGGATTACTCATAAATTTTGGAGCAAGAAGTTTAGAATTTAAAAGAGTTTATAATGTTAATCATCCTGAAAATAAAAAAATGTCTGAATAAGATAATGTCTGAATTAAGATTAAAAGGATTTAAGGATGATAGGATTATGATTAAGAAAATCCCTATAAACTTCTTAAACAGATTTAAGGATGATAGGATTATGATTAAGCAATCCTATAATCTTCTAATCCTAAAAATCCTAATTCTGACAAAAAAGAAGACAAATGCCTAAGCAGCCCGAACAAATACTAGAAGAACAATTGGTGGCACAACTGCAAAAGTTGGGTTACGGCTTTGTGCAACTGAAAGATGAAAAAGATTTACTTGCCAACCTTAAACAGCAATTAGAGAAACACAACAACATTTCATTTTCAGCAAAAGAATTTGAAAGGGTGTTGAACATTCTTAGCAAGGGTTCGGTATTTGAAAAAGCGAAAACTCTAAGAGAGAGGCAGCATATTGTAAAAGATAATGGCGACAACCTTTATTTTGAATTTATACAAACCGAGCACTGGTGTCAAAACGAGTTCCAGGTTACCCACCAGGTTAGCATGGAAGGCACTTATAAAAACCGTTATGATGTTACCTTGCTTATCAACGGTCTGCCACTTGTACAAATAGAACTCAAACGCAGAGGGTTAGAACTGAAAGAAGCATTTAACCAGGTCAAAACATACATCATATTGCAGGCATATAATCTCATTACCATCATCATTGTATTAACCGCCACTTTTGGTTATATCAACTTCCGCTTTATAAAACTACCTGCTACAATAGGCATCATGCTTATTTCATTAGTAGCTTCATTATTTGTTATAGCGATTGGACATTCTTACCCCGAAATTTTCAGAACAACAACAAGCTTTATCAGTTCCGTTGATTTTGACAAAGCCTTAATGAACGTTATGCTCAGCTTTTTGCTCTTTGCCGGAGCCATTCACATAGATATACATGAACTCAGGGAACAGCGAACCTCTGTAATTACATTTTCTACTATCGGCGTATTGATTTCTACAATTATTGTAGCGGCTTTATTGTATGTAGTTACCGGCTGGTTATCAATACAAATTGATTTTATATACTGTCTGTTGTTTGGCGCATTAATTTCTCCCACTGACCCGATAGCAGTTTTAGGTATATTAAAAGAAGCAAAAATTCCGGCATCTTTAGAAATGAAAATAAGCGGCGAAAGCTTATTTAATGATGGTGTAGCGGTAGTGATTTTCCTAACTATTCTTGAAATCATCAACGTCGGTATTCAAAACGTATCAGCCGGTCAAATAGCATGGCTGTTTATTAAAGAAGCCGGGGGTGGAATTTTATTTGGATGGCTATTAGGCTACATTGGCTTTTTAGCATTACGGTCAGTTGACAGGTACATTTTAGAAGTAGGTATTACACTTGCCATCGTAATGGGGTGGTTATTCGCTTGCAGATTATTTACATATAAGTGGTCCCCTTGCAATGGTTGTAGCAGGTATAATTACAGGCAACAAAAGCAGGGAACTTGGCATGAGTGATGTTTCAAGAGATTACATTTATAAGTTCTGGGAAATGATTGATGAATTTCTTAATGGGATACTTTTTCTGTTAATAGGGTTTCAAATGGTTGTAATTCATTATAATGCCCTGGTATTTTGGTTAGGTTGTATTTCGATTATTATCGTTTTGATTGCAAGATTAATTTCTGTAGCCTTACCCATTTTTGTTTTGCAGTATAAAAAAACGTTTGAAAAACATGCAATATCTATATTAACGTGGGGAGGTTTAAGAGGTGGCATATCGGTAGCATTAGCATTATCGCTGCCTCAAAATCCCATTAGCGAAGTATTTGTTTCTATCACTTATATCATTGTTCTTTTTTCAATCGTAGTGCAGGGTTTAACAATTGGAAGGCTTGCAAAAAGGCTGGCTGAATAAATGCAGGAATTTTTTGGTTGCAAGCCGCAGTAGTACTTTGAGGCTTTTCTACTAATGAACATGGTTCTAAATATTGAAAATGAATATTTGTATTTTTTAGAATCAGCATTTACTATTTGATTGAAACAATAATACAGAATTAGAACATTTGCCGCAGCATGAAGGGCTGTAATGTAAAGATTCGGTACAAAGTGAGTGACCCCGCAAGAGTGACGGGGGAGCCACAACGGGAGATGCACAAAGAACTTAAGGTGGCTGCACAAATAAATTCTTAGACAGATTTCTATTAACTCCTTAACAAAAAAGAATGAAGCATAAAATTCAATTAGGCAAACTTGCTGCCACAGCAATTTGTGGAAATGATATTACTTCATCATGCTTATATGTATCGGCGTTGACGGTTGTATATGCAGGACAATATGCATGGATTGCTTTAATAATAGTGGCAGTGGTATTGTTCCTTTTTAGAAAAATTTATAATGAAGTAGTAGGTGCACTCCCTTTGAATGGCGGGGCGTACAATGTTTTATTAAATACCACAAGTAAAACCAATGCTTCAGTTGCGGCCTGTCTTACCATACTCTCCTATATGGCAACTGCAGTTATTTCCGCCAGCGAAGCCATGCAATATTTACATAGTCTTATACATTCCGTGCATGTAATAATTTCCACCATAGTATTGCTGACTGTTTTTATGGTATTGGTAATATCAGGCATCAGCGAGTCTGCAGTAGTTGCTGTATTTATTTTTATATTGCACTTATTAACCATGCTTTTGCTGATACTAAGTGGAATTTGGTTTGTGCTAAATACCGGCCTTGATGTTGCGTCGCAGAATTTTCATGCACCTGTTAAGGGAGGAATTTTTACTGCCATCTTTCTTGGGTTTAGTACTGCTATGCTGGGGATATCGGGCTTTGAAAGCTCTGCTAATTTTGTTGAGGAACAGAAGCCAGGTGTTTTTAGAAAAACATTGCGAAATATGTGGGCAGCGGTGTCAATTATAAATCCTTTAATGGCATTAATAGTTGTATTGGTTTTGCCTTTGAACCAGGTATCGCAACACGAGGAAGCTCTGTTATCATTTTTGGGTTTTAACAGCGGCGGCAGTTGGTTGTCAACTTTCGTTTCTATAGATGCAGTGTTGGTTTTAAGCGGGGCGGTATTAACTTCTTATGTAGGTATTAACGGCTTAATTAAAAGAATGACGCTGGACAGAGTGCTGCCACAGTTTTTATTACACGAAAATAAGAGCGGCAGTACACCGCGAATAGTTATTGTATTTTATCTTTTGTGCCTTTCGGTTTTATTTATTACAAAAGGAGAGTTAGGGCCATTGGCTGGTGTCTATACCATTTCGTTCCTGCTGGTAATGGTGTATTTTGGATACGGAAATTTTCTTCTTAAAATTAAACGCAGTCGTTTACCTCGTCCTGAAACTGCACCTTCTTTTATAGTTGCTATAGCAGTATTTTCTATTTTTATAGCTTTATATGGCAATGTTAAAACGCATCCCGAATACCTGGTGGTTTTCCTTCAGTATTTTATTCCGGCTATGATTATCATTACATTAATGCTTAACCGTAATGCTGTTTTAAAATCCCTGCTTGTTATTGTGGATAGCTTTTTTACCAGTGTACGCCGGCTTTCATTAGTCAGCCGTTTGTATATTACTAAATCAATTAAACGGTTATCAAGCCAGGAGTTCATTTATTTTACCAAAGGCGATGATATTTCAGTTCTGAATAAGGTAATGATATATGTACAGGAAAATGAAATAACCAAAAAGCTGAAAATAGTAACCGTATTAAAAGAACACGAAACTATATCGGAGTCTTTTTTACATGATTTTGAAGTATTGGACAGGGCTTACCCCGAAATAAAAATTGAGTTTATACAGCTAAGAGGAGTGTTTGGACCGGAACTGATACAGCAATTATGTAAAGAATGGAATATCCCAACCAACTTCATGTTTATAAGTTCTCCCGGTGATAAATTTTCTCATCGTTTGGCAGATTTGGGAGGGGTAAGGCTTATTATTTAGGTTTGTTTATTCATTAACAGAAGGTATAATAATTATGCAACTTTTATTTCTGTCATTGTTTTTTTTAAAACGCCCATGAAAAAATTCCTTGAAAAAGTATTAGACCTTAGAGCTACCTCTGATTTTGAAAAAGCAAAATCTACCATCAGCGAAGGTGTTTCTTTAAGAGGATATAATCTTTGGATATTATTATGCGCTGCCTTGCTGGCATCACTCGGGTTAGACACCAACTCTACAGCGGTTATCATTGGCGCTATGCTGATTTCTCCTTTAATGTCACCGATATTAGGTGTAGGCATATCAGTAGCAATTCATGACAAGGGTTTATTAGTACGGTCGTTAAAAAATCTTGGAATGGCTGTTGCCATCAGTCTTTTTGCGTCTGTTCTGTATTTTATATTAACGCCTTTAGGTGAGGTGACCCCGGAGCTTCAGGCACGAACCTTTCCTACCCTGCTTGATGTATTGGTCGCTCTCTTTGGTGGCATAGCAGGTATTGTTTCTATAAGCCGCCGTGACCAGACAAATGCAATTCCCGGCGTAGCTATTGCAACGGCTTTAATGCCTCCGCTTTGTACCGCAGGGTTTGGAATTGCAACCATGCATTGGGACTATTTCTTAGGAGCTTTTTATTTGTTTTTTATTAATGCTGTATTCATTAGCTTAACCACTTACCTTATTGCAAAATATTTACACTTCCCCAGCCAGGAACTTGTAAACAAAGAATTAGAAAAAAAATATTCACGTTGGTTTACTGTTATCAGTATCGTTGTTTTATTGCCAAGTATTTATTTCTTATATACAGTTTATAAAAAAGAGGTTATAAAAAAAGACATCAACAATTTAGTTATAACACCAATAAAAAATCATGGCAATGAAATTTTAAAGTGGGATACAGATAACAGAGATTCAATCATATGGATAAAAGTGTATCATTCAGGTACCCCATTAGGCGATAGCATGCAAGCCTCGATAGACAGCTCATTGGCAAAAAATGGAATGAAGCATTATATGCTGAAACCGATGAGGGTAAATCTTACAAAAGAAGAGGTGGGCCAGCTAAGTGCAGAAATGACAAGACAAATGTTTCAGGAAATGCACCTGGAAGAAATAAAACAAGAAAGTTCCCCTAAGGGAAGTGGTCAGGATACGTTGCCTGTGAGCCAGTTAAATAAAGAAGTAAAAATTGTATTTCCTTTTGTGGATACCGTTTCTTCCGGTTGGCTTACTGTACGGGACACAACTAATGCTGCTGATACTTTGCCTGTTATATTTTATAAAACAAAAAGGCCCCTTACCAATGCACAGACAAAACAATTTTATTCTTATTTGGTTGTAAGGTTATCAAAAGACACAGTGGTTTTAATTAAAAAATAAGAGAAGCAGATAATAACAGGCCAATGGAAAAAGAACTGACAGATGAAAGAAAAAAATTACTGACTTCAGTAGAAGATCTGCTGGAAGGCAATGGTTTTCCTCGGCTTTTAAGTGTTTAGTGATAATTTCTGCAACCTCTTTCATATTCAGTTGAGTTGATATTTCCGTACTATCCTTTGTAATATGATTTGAAGATTGCAATAACTAAACCTAATAATTTAATTATGCATTAGA
>JAABUK010000612.1_pt1 | contig 73488 bp, 84 predicted proteins | sample 5559141 | NCBI WGS metagenome assembly JAABUK01 (sample SAMN10711869, study PRJNA513367) | rock metagenome | isolation source: Antarctica rocks | place: Antarctica: Victoria Land, Pudding Butte nord | collected 2016-01-03
TTGGCTGATGATCACACCATACTTAGCCTGATCAGAAATCTGTGAGGAGGCATGAGGGTAAGTCACAATGAACTGGGATGACAGAGGGGGGTGCTCCCTCTTGTCATACAAGACAGTAGTCAGGCGGGGGCCACGACCTGACGGGCAGATGGTGATGTCAAGGTAGTCAACAGATGTGCCATCCTGCACCTTCTTCAGCAACAAAGACCTAGGGTGATTGCCATGAGTCTCACTGTAGTACACCATGTCATCGTACATTAGGTGTTGCAGGTAGGGGTTGTTGATGGAACTGAGGTCATCAATATATCTGCGAGTCATGGGACTGCTCTGGCCTATGCGACGTGCCATGATGTGCACCTCAGACTCTGCAGGTGTGCTATGAATCACCCTGACCAGAGTCCTCACAAATGGCAGCTCACACATCGCCAAAAAGAAATTGGCAAGGTTTGAGGCACAGGTTTGTGCCCATAGGTGTGCCAATGGCCTGTATGAATAGGTCACCACCAAACCCCACATACATATTGCCAAGCAAGAAGGTTAGCCATGTTTCAAATGTCTCCACATCAAAGATGAAGAACTCCCCCTGAGTGTCAAAGGCATACCTGGCGCTCCCTTCAGGCGGCATATCTTGTGCCTTCAACCAGAACGCATGCTTTTTGGCTCTGACCTTCAAAGCCACATGGTGCTGATGTCTGTCTGAGTGAAAGATGAGACTTACCAGCTGCATGATCTTGTCCTTCATCTCTGTCAGCTGGATGTTAGTGTATAAGCGCTGAAAATCCCAAGACTGTATATCATGGTGTGCTGGAGAGGCATCAGCATACTGTGAGTTCCATGCATGTATGAGGGAGAGCATGTCACCTGCATTCTTCAAGATCCAAGATCTAGCAGCCCAGGGTGCAGTGATATCAATAGATTGCATACTGTCAGCAAACAACATGTCGACTTCTCGCTGCATGCCATCGAGGGCCCTGTTGATCCACACTGATATGCACTTCATGCTACTGGATGCAGAGCTGGAAACGAATCGCATGTCAACTGGGTCCTTGTGCATCTTGGGGCAACCAACATAGTAGGGAATGGCCTGGCTGCTCGGATCAATTGCCATGCCCTGATCAGTCAGAAATGCAGCGTGCCTGGCTATGACAGTGGGAGCATCCTCAGTGCTCACCTGGTACACACCTTTGCTGGTCAGGTCCTTCACGAGTCTGCGACAGTAGTCATGAGGGCATTGCCAAGTCAAAGTGTTACTGGCCTTGTCCATAATACTGCAGACATCCATGACCAACAAAGCCTTCCAAGAATCTGTGCATAACCCTCCTGTCATGTGATGTGTAAGGGATCCCCCCAGCAGGGCGCAGTGGGGTCCCATGACGGATGGTGTCAAGCTGTGTCTCTAAGGCAGCAAGAACACTACATGCCCGTGCATTCATGATACCTGTCATGCCAACTCTCCTCTCAACACTGTCAGCATAAGCAAGAATGGGGTCACGTAGTACAGATAAGACCTCCTGCTTAGTAGTAGAGTTGAACTCACCGGGATATGAGCTGGGGCGATATTCGCTGCCCATGCTGGCAAGTTTCTGTATCCGTAAGCTAGGCAACAATTCAGGTGAAGTGGTGAGCAGATGACCATCTTTCTTAAATCGTTCAGGGATTAGGTAACAGTTGCAGTCAGTCTGGCACATTATAGTCATGGCTTCCTTAGAGAGATCAGCATACTTCTTCGTGTTGATCCATTGCCTGCCAATAGGGCGATCATATTCAAAGACCAAAAGAGGCTCAACTGCAGTCTCTCTGTAATGCACGGGAATGTGTGGCTGGCATTCTCTGAGAATCCTGCCAATCCCAGCACTGTCCAAGGCAGGGGTATTGAATTTGGCAATTATGAGCTTGCGACTGGGGGGTCTACCAGAATCACTGCTGTGAAGGGAGCACTCTGTGTATAAAGTGATGCAATGTGTCAAAAACTGGACAACGTGTGGGTCCCACAGAATGGCACTCGCATCCTGTTTTGGCCGTAACAAGTTCAACTCTATCAAGGAAACGACTAAAAAGTCGCCCGAGAGCGAAATAGCGAAAACAATCATGCTCACGTGTGATGTCGCACGGTCGCTCCCGAGCCGCGTGCACGTTACCTGAACCTTGACGTGGTGACTCAGATGTTTGGATGTTCGCTGGCCACGAGCGCTGAGGAAGGCAACAGTATGATCTCGCGCAAGAGAGTGATGAACTAGTAATACCTGAAAAACCAAGCAGCTCCATCAAGGAATCTAGTCAGATATTGATTACTAAGTGACTTCAAAGTCCAGTCAGGTTCAAAGTCCACGTGCTACTTCTTTGGAGCTTCCGGCCTAGGGACAAAGCTGCGCGTGAAAAAAACATTCCTCGCAGTACAATCGTGTACTAACTCCGTACACTCATAGGCAGACCATCTGTAAAGCGGTAGATAGGAAAAGTGGCAAGGCCTTGGAAGCTTGTCGCGCCAGACAAAAGCTCACACCTAGTTTGGTTTATTTTATGGAGACCGAAGGTGCTGGCGAGGCCAGGCTTGAAGTTGCCTTAGCTCAGGTACTGTCTTAGATCTTATCAGGCCGTGTGACCGACCGCTTCACTCTGACACGAGCTCGAATGATCTGTACAGGCCATTATCAACGAAGTCAAATATGGCTCAGAAACTAGTCAGCTGGCGGAAGTCAGCTTGCTGGCAGCTTTTCAAAACAGAATGGTTGGCAAAAGGCTTGTCCATGCTTTGCTTCTATTGATGCCAGGCTTGAAATACTTCAGGTGTGACTTGCATGATATTGCAGCCATCTTTCCACGCTGATAAACACTTCAGGTGAGTGTTTGAGTCTCGTTTGTTTGCTGCAGCATTGGTGCTCTGTTGAAAGATGGTGTGGTTGTCCGCACCAGCAACTTGGCTGTGGAGGGGCCAGTTGAGATTGAGCCACGCACTCTCAGGGGGTCAGCAGCTCGAGTTGCTGCTCGCAAGCAAACAACATTCCATACCAAGAAGCGTTCAGATGAGGACACGTGAGTCTGCCCTGCGCTGCCCTGCACCTGTAGGCTGCATTCACAAGTCAACGTCCAGGCCCCCATGCGACTGGTAGCTGTGATTGGCTCACACCTCGCCTTACTTTTGGTACTTTCAGTTTGAGTCCATTCATTGGTGCCCTCAGCTCCCACATATGCAACATATCCAAAATCCTTGTTGACCTTCTATTGCATATCTCACACAACTGTATTGGCTACAGGGGAGTGAAGTACTATGAGCTTCAAGAAGCCTGGGACGTTGCCAAGGCAACTTCAGTGCTGACAGTGCCAATTCCAGCTGTGCGGACATATGAATCTGCCTCCATAGCAGACACAACACCGCCGCTGGAAGAGACAGCCTCTGACCCTGTCAGTCACGTGTGTCCAGTTCTGCACAGTCTCAATGGCGCTGTAGGGGTAGTCACACTGGGTTTGGCCACAGAAGATATTGATCTTGATGGGAGGTATGCTGCATTGAGCTGTAGCAATGAAGTGCTGTGTCAGCTGCGTTGAGTGCATCAGCAAATTGCTGTGTCAGCTTTCAATTTGGGCACCTGATTGTGTGGCTAACTCTGACTGTAACTCAGACATCAGTCAGCAACAATAGCTTTTGTGCGCTAAGAAGCTGAGCATGCATGTGGTTGTTTGTGGTTTAATGCTGCTTCACTTGTTTGTTCATGCTCAAATCTCATTCAACAGGTGCTGTATTGGATGCAAGCCTGCACCATGTGTATTGAGCCATCCTTATCTTTGTCACAGGCAAGGCAAGGCGTTTCAAGGCATAGCTCAAAGCTTGAGCCCTTTCTTGGCTTACTACGCTGCGCCTGTCCTGAAGCAACTTCAGCAGCAGATTCGGTCCGTGGCCAATGCCAACGCAGCTTCTGTTGCCAGGTTCAAGGCCAGACACGCTGCTGACACAAGTCATGGCAATGCCCATGTGTCGCACAAAAGGCGCTCCACAGACGGGTCAGAAGCATCCCATGTAGCAGAAAACACCATTTCACCTTTCTTAGCTGCAGCCTACTCCTCAGACCTTAAGCGACGCTCAGACAGTCTAGCAGCTGACCCAGAATCTCAGTCAGGGCCTAGGGCTGAACCAGCCCAGAAGCGCCCGTCAGCACAGCCGCTCAGACAGACTCCAAACCCCTTTGCACAGGTTGCCACGGTCGCTTTTTCTGAGAATTGCGCTGACAGCCCTCAGCGTAACAGTCAGCCAGCAATGCGAATGTCAGGCGGGGGGGAGCCTCAGCAGCAACCAGTCTCTCCTTTTGCTGCTGCTGCTCAAGAGTCAGGGCGCCTGTTCTCTTCTCATGCTGACGCTGCCATTGCTGCATCCCAGCCTGTCCAGAAGGCTGCTGCACCTGAGCAGCCATCTGCTACGCAAACTCACCAGGGAGGCAGCTTCAACACTGAATCACATGGGTCATCGCAAGACATGGGCGCCCTTGATGATGGCTCTTCCAGCCAGGAAAGCGTCGCCCTCCCACCACAGAGCCAGGGCACTTCATCCAATAGCGAAGCCAGCAGCAGTTCGATGCATCCGCAGCGTACAGATTCAGGCAGCTTGCTGGCGGGTACCTGCCTGGATACAGCTTATGCCTTCAAGAGAAGGCCCATCCACAGCAGCACACATGTGCGCAGGTACAGCACGTCCACCTTCCTGCAGGGTGTGCTGCACACCCCAAAGGCTCATTTCAGTCATGTCAGGAATATGGCAGAAGTGACAGAGGAGAAGTCAGGAGAGATGCAGGAGCAGGCGCAGCCTATTGTCGTAGATGACTTCAGCTACGCTTCATTGACTCACCAGATCAATCGCCGCGCTCTCAGCACGCCTCAGGAGTCCGATCCTGCTGGTCCTTTATCAATTGGTGATGCCCAGCAGCAGATACACCCACATGCCTCATGCCCAGGTCCAATGCTGTTTGATATGCCCCTTAGCAGCATGCCGCTGCTAGATGCTGCAGCGCAGGCTTCAGGTGCAGCGACACACATCGCCTTGCAGGGGCGTTTCAGCAAGGATGGCCTGCAACAGGGTGTCATATTTGGTCGAGCACCTGCCTTCACCCCAGCGTCAGCTGCAGTACGCAGCACAAATTCTCAGGATGCCCTTCCCACGCCTGTGGGTGCTTCACGCCTCAGCAAGCAGCTTCAGGCCACAGAGCCTGCACTTGACAAAGGAGGAGATTCCCCAATGGGACACAATGCATTGGAGGCAGGCACAGGGCTACAGCAAGCAGGTCATCACTCAGATCATGTCGATTCAAGTCCCAGTAAGATGCATGAGGCGGTGAAGACAGCAAAGCATGCACAGCGCTTCATTCAGCAACACCCATTCTGGATGACCTTTTCAGAGCCTCTCGTTGAGGAAGATTTTAATGTCTGGTTTGGGCAGAAGTGCTCCAAGGTATGCACTGTCAGCCACAGATGCATATTCATTTTGGTCTGTACTTTAGCTTTCAGTGCAAACAAGAAATCTTGCTTGGTGCAGCCTTCTCTACTGCAGATTGCGGTTTTGACCTGGGCACGCATTCAATTGACATGCATCAGACATGTGTTTGTCCATGATCCTGTGTGACCCCTGCAGGTGGATACCATCTTCATGTTGGTGGCCACCATCTACATCACACAGCTCCTGTTCTTCACATGGGCATTGGCTGACCAGCAGGCACAGAAGTGGCCACTGTTTGGTTACATCATGGTGCCTGTCCTGATCCTGCAGCATGGAGACACGGCTTGGTGCGTTTGCTGCTGATACTGCTTGCGCTTTCTGAGGGTGACAGGAGGCTGATCTGCTGTCTTATGCATGGCCCAAATCCATCATCTGTGTCAACCTTTGTCAGCCTGATGTTGTTGCTATGCACCTTTTGTCAGGGCACAACATGCAGCTGTTTGATGCTGAGTACTCAGCACTGCTGTTTGTTTGTCTTCAACTGATGCATTGGCGTTTGTTCTTCCACCTGATGTGTTGGTTAACTACTTTACCTGTATTGAATGATGAATTCAGCAACTGTGTTAAATCCAATTACTTGTTCAGGTATTTGAAGAACCGGATCAGCATCCTGGGCTGCATTCGTGTGCTGATGCTGGCCTTTTTGGCCTTGGTGGTACCATATATTGTACAGAGCCATCCAGGGGCTTCCACAAGGTGGATGGACATGAGCGGTCTTGGCCCCCTCGTCGTGATTCCTTTAGGACTTTTGGTGAGCCTGCTGTGCTTGTTCTGTGCTGCCAGATTTGCAAGCTTTACTTGGTCTGCTGTGGGTTGTGCTGTGTGAACGTACCTGTGCGCGGCAGACTAGCTGCAACAGCAAGTGTGATGATGCAGATCCTGTACTTGCTTGCAGAGAGTGGTAGTTCATGTCATTTCTGCAACAAGGGGCATTGTGATTGCACTTTCTGACTTGCTCTGACGGTTCTGCTCTGTGCTTCTTGAAGACTTTCTGTTTTGCCATTTTTGCTGTTCTGGTCTTAGCATGCATGTCTGTTTCTGTAGGTGCAATTCAAGGTACACGTGGTTTTACATGCAGTTTCTTGTGCATCCCTTGTGGTTCAAGGGTTGCAAACCTGCCCGGCTGAGCCTCAAGCTGCAAAGCACACATGCCAGATGGCATCCATGCAGAGGCTGGTTGTGGCAACATGTGCTCCTTCTGCTGTTTTGTATCTGGTGGAGATGCGTGCCAGGGCAGTTTACTTGCAGACAGCAAAGTCCTGAACGACTGAACCCTGACATCTGTCCATTGTTGCAAGGTGCTCAGTGGCTTCTGCAGTAGTGTTGTTTTCATGACTCTGATTCTGCTTGCGCTATGCTGCTCTGGCAAAATGGACTGGTGGGTGGGTGGTAGTTTGAACGACTGGGAGTATTGGGTGCATTCTGCGCTCTGTTCGGTGTTTTTCAGAATATCACCTCTTTGCACCTGACCAATCAACACTTCAGCCAGCACTGTGTTGCAAGTTTGGTACTGGTCTTGAGACAAAAAACACATTTGATTGATTTGATTATGCAACTGCAACTGTTCTCAGCTATGATCTTTCGTGAGAACTTAAAAAAGATCACTACAGTCAGGTTTATATTGGTTTGCAAGCTGTGCAGTGTTTTTCACTATTTGATTTGAACTGAGCATACTACCTATTAGATGCCTGAAAGTTCGAACTGGACAGCAACGCCAGTTAGATTGCCAGGATCATTGTACATCCCGAATCATAATGTGATACTACTGCTGATAAGCTTCCATCCTTGTCTGCTGTGCACAACTTCATACTCAGCCGTGTAGGTGCCTTTGTAAACGTGTAACAACTCCGAGTTCTCAAACAAGCTTGCATCTTCCTGCAATCCCAGCTCAACTGTCAATCTGACACAGGCACATGAGGCTGTCAAACGTCGTTTTGCCAATGCCCCTGCACAGACTGAAAGGCGTACCAAGTCTGAATTAAGCACGTCCAAACACAATTGAGCTAGCGTCTGCACTGTACAAGGGGTGCGAGAGAAATTACACCTGTATTGCTGCTAGAATCACCGTAGGCGACCCGTCATCACTGGCGTCCACACTCAAGATGTTCAGGTCTTTCAGTTCATATTCCCAGTGCCTGCAGTACACTATACAGTCAGGAACTTCCTGATGATCAAGCCTGCAAACAAGCTGTGGCAACAGTGGACTGACACCTTCTTTGCAGTCAGCACTCACTTGCTCTCTGTTTGCACAGTGGCGGCTTGAGTCTGCCATGATGACAAAAGCTCGCCGTCCAGCACCAAAGACAGCTCACTACTTGCATGGCTGGCACCTGCAGCTCACACAAACCTTTGAAACACATTGGCTGAATCATTGGCACATCGGCCAGGATGCAGCACTTTCCTTGCAGTGTCTGAAAGACCAACCAGCATGGCACAAGCTCTAGACATACCTAATGCATCAGCTTTGACCCCCTGCCACTGTAGCAGAAGCTGCTTGGCAGATGCCTCTGTCAGACTTCCAGTCCCCTGCAGGCACAGGGTACCAGCAATGAGCTAGGCAGAGAGCGCTGAACACCACCTGACTTAGTATGTTATGCCAACATGTTGTTGCTTTCTGTCTGGATGTGACTTATGCAGTGTGCTGGCAAAGGCAAACAACACGGAATGCACAGACACATGAGGAGGCACAGCATCTCAAGAATGCGAGCCACCTGGTGAAGTGCCTGGGAAACTGCGTGCAGGGGGCTTGCTGATGGTGCCACTTGGACTCCAGCCTTGTGTTGCTGAAATGCCCTCACTGCAAAAGCCGCTGCCTGAAGGACAGCATTGCATTGCATTCAGGCATGCACTACTGCTGACCATTGAGGAAAAACACAAGCAGCAATATGCATCAGCGTCATAGAAAACAGACGTCTTGTGGTGTGACCATCAGTAGGATGACAGCATCTGAGGTTTTGAAGTACTAGCTCAATATGCAGGGGTCATGTAGCACATTCATGTGGCCGTTCTGACACCCCAGACAGGACAACAGCTTTTGTGACATGAGATATCACAGGCTTCCTTGACGGGCGTCATCGCTTTTTGATTGGCTGTTACAAACATCATGTGCATTGTTGTGTTTTGCATTGCAAGCATGCCTTGTGCACACAGTCATATACCAGAACGCCTATCACAAACCACGTGAGAACACTTTCTGTTGCTACAAGACATGTCAAAGATGCGAACAACGAGGGGACATATGCTAAGGGTGCAAGGTTATGAACCACCAGCTAGCACATACCAGCAGCGCAGCACCCCCTGCCAACATCTTCAGCTTTCTTCTCTTGCGCAAGTTGGCATCTTGAAAGGATGCCCACATCTCTCTTTCCCCGGCAAACTGCACAATGCCATCTGTGATAGGCAACGAGCCGGTCAGGCTCTGCTGGTTACGCCCTGCCTTGGCTGGAACAGCCCTTTTCAGGGGGGACATGTCTTCATCCAGGAGGGCATTGCTTGCTGGATTGGGCTGCTGCTTGGTTGCCAATTCTGTGCCTGCCACCAGGGCTTCTGCAGCAATAATCAGTCTTAACAAAAAGCTGATATGTCGAGAATGGCATGTCTTGTGTTGAAGAATTGAGCTTCATGAAGGCAAAGGAACAAATGGGGCTTTGCGCATTGATGCCAGCCCAGCTGGTCCAACTAGCAATGTGCAAGTATCAGACAAGATGAGATGAGACATCTGCCAAAGGTTCATGCATAGGTGCTTACACAGTATTATGTTGACATCGTGATGTGTTGGGGTTGGATGCAGTGAAGTTGTGAGTGGAACTCTTGGACAGCTGAGCATGAACGAATGACATTTGTATCAAAGTAAACAAGATGCAGGACATTTCACCTGTCATTCTGCCTTCAACTGGAGAGGCTTCAAGACTTCCATTTTCAGATGTCCTCACACTAATGGTGACGGTTGCACCAGCTGGCAGAGGGCCTGCCTCCATGGATGTGCCCTTTGGCTGCCTTTCAATTCTGACAGGCTGCCTTTCAATCCTGACAGGCTGCCTTTCAATCCTGACAGGCTGCCTTTCAGCACTGTCTGGAAGGGCGGGTGGAGCAAGCTTGAAGGCATTCTGCAGGGATTGGATGGGCAGCATGAAAGCTGAGCTGATGCCCTTGGCAACACCCGAGAAGGCTTGCCTTGTTGCATCAGCTGCATCAGCCAGATGAAGACGCCGTCCATTGTCCAGCACCTGTGACCATTCAAGCACTTCCTCGGCTGATTAGACAGTTTGGGTGGTTGCTGGTCAAATTATCAGCTTCAGATCCAGAACTGCCTGACTGTGTGACATGTTTGACTGTGCAGGGCTTGCCAGATTGAGATTTGCTATGCCAAAGCTTTCTGACACAAAGCATTGCCAGTGAAAGGGCATGTAGTCACAAGGCACTTGCTGCAACCAGGAGACAGTGCAGCTGCTGGGAGTATGCACTCAATGCTGGGCTGTGAGTCTGCACTCAATTCTGCCTTCTGAGGATCTGGATATGTTTTCGATTATTGTCAAGGAAGCAGCACTCACACCCACAGCATAACGGAATCAAGGGAAACATTGGTCTGTGAAGCGCTGTGTGCAGCAATTTGTGGTGATAGCCAGGGCACGCAACTACAGACAGTGTTTGACCACTAGGCTGCAAGAGTGTGGGGCTGACAAGGGATCACCTGTAGGTACAGCGCAACACGGCGATCGTCAAACCAGTCTGCCAGTGAGCCAGCCTGAGATGGAGCGTCTCTGAAGCCTGGAAGGGCAACATCTGCCAACCATCGCTGGGCCAAGGCACACAGGCCTGGCAAAAGGTCGTCTGGGGTTGGACATGCATCCTGCATCATGCAAACATGCCGTAACACCAGTCTCGTTTCTGGATACTCATTTGAATGTCACAGGCACAGTTTCCCTCTATGTGCCAAGGCTTTGCACTGGAAAAAAGAAAATAAAAGTTTACTCTTTCCGGCACCAGAATGGGAGCCTCCAGAGGCGGCAGCCTGGAGTGCTTTGCACTGCTACACTGCAACAGAAACAGGGAGCAAGGAAGGCAGGTTCTGAAAGGTGTGATACAGAAACACAGAACCTGGGCTTGGGCATGCTGTCTGTAATCCAGTTGCATTGTTGTCAAACTGAGGTACTCACTGATTACCACCCAGCATTGACACAGCTACAGCCTGATGCTAAATATTTTGTGACCTGCAAAGGTGCTATCGCAGCAAAGTTTGAGCTGAGCAAAGCTGAGCAAACGCTTCTTGAGATGCATCTTGGGCAGCCCAGGACTGTCAACATTCCTCGGCCTGTCCTGCCCAAGGCGTTGCTCCTAGCTGGAGGTTAATACAGAATCACCTGTCCGCTCCAACAGCGGAATACTGTAATCAAATATAAAGCCAGATGCGCACCATGACAAAAGACCTGATGGCAGGATCTGCACTTTCTAGAGGGCTGTCTGGGCCCAGGCCTAGAATGTCTTCAGCCTTCTCGCTGTCCCCGAGAAGCAGGCAGCAGACTGCAAGCTCCACTGAAACATCTGCACAAGTACACTGCTACACTTTGGAGTGGTGTAGTGGCACCTGGGCAGCCCAGTATAATACTTGGCTTCTCATTCAATTGATGCCCAAAGGTGTAGTCTTTTCTGTTTTGTTCTTTCCATAGTATGTGGCATAGCTTTTAGCTGATGGGAAGCCTTGGCATGGCAGAAATATGTGCCAGTGAAAAGCACAGACTGCAGTGACACTGCAACAACTTTCCCTGGTAGTGCCATAGGCTTATGGCAGCGCTACTAGGCCATGACTCATGTGTACAATGATTTGCAAGGTTGAACCACCAAACATTTATTGCAGGATGTGCGCTGTCATCTGGCCAGCTTTTTTGTGTTAGTCAGCAACAAGAGCTCTGCCTGGCTGCAGCCACAGTAGGCTGAACTAGTCTGATCTACAGAATTGATGAAGATCAAGCAGTGTCCAAATATCACCTGCATCTGCAGAGCTGCTGCCTAGATCACTCTGCTTCTTGACAGCTGCCAGCAGCTTGTGGGCAGTGCGAACATGCTGGGGCCTTCGGCTGCAGTAGCCCTCAGCCAGATACGCCAGGGCGGTGTCGTACTGATCCTCACTGGACACTGTGATGCCTTCCCCAGCCCCTTCATACAACTGATTCTGCAATGCATGCCCCATCTTTCGTTGAGTGACAGCTGCCGCACAAGTGAAATGCATGCTTTCATGCTTGCCAGTGTTGCTTTGTCCTGCTCAGCAGTTGAATGGCCTTCTTCAAAGGTGCGTGACAGTGACCAGCTGAAGGGTACCTCATACCCTTGCAGATAGCGGACGGACACCCTTTTGTGACAGCCAGCAAGAGTGCAAGGGTCATGATGATAGTCTGAATAAAGAGCGCCGAGGGCCTGACCTGTTCTGCTGCTGTGAGCTGCTCGCGTACAGAGCGCATGAAGTCAGCACGGGGCATGCCCAGTGTAATTCTATCAGCTGTCCACACTAGCTGGCTCAGGATGGCTATGCCTGCTGCACGTTTGTCAGCATTCATGGGAAGTGCAATCTGTTGCAGAGCCGCTTTTGGCTCAAGCTCCTGCATGCAGACACAAGCCCTAGCTTCTCCAGAATGTCATCAATGCCCTCGAGCCTATACGCATGGATTACTGTTTGCATGTGAATGGACCGGAGTAGCATTTGCAAGGAAACACAGGCAATAGTGTAGCAAAAGCCAGGCTTTGTCAAGGGCGTTGCATTCCAATGACTACTGTTATTGGACATTGCTGGGCATGTTTCATATGCATTGTTTTCAGCCAAGTGTATCCTGCATCCCATGTAGCTGCGCTGCATGGCCGGTGGGGTTATGCTGTTTTGCAGGGTTCAGGTCAGCAGAACAGCTGGAAATGCGGCGTACCTTAAGAGCACCATTGATGTCTTCCTGTAGTTGTTCTCCAGCTGCATATTGCCTAAGCAACCTCAAAGCTGCGGACATCTCCTCTGCAGCTGCTAAGCTGTCATCTGCATTCTGTTCTAGCTTCATGGCAGCAGAGTCACAGTGCGCAAGCGCCAAGGCCAGCGCTACATCTTTGGTTTTGCTATCTGTTGCACTGTCACGCAGCCAAGCACCGCCCCAGTCCAGAACTGTCTGCAGTTCACCAGCCTCTTGGAGCAGTGCCAGGGCGCCTGGTAGATCTGAATACAACAGCTCCACAGAAAGCTGCCCTGGCTGCTGCCGATAGGATGGCGTTGCTGTCAGTTCTATCACTGCTTCTGTTGCTGATTTCAACACAACAGCTCTGGAGTATAGTGTCTCTTGACTATATCCGCTGTTTGGAGGGCTATTGACCATTTCATCATACTTCTTCGAGCAGGTCTCCCTACTAGCTGCTCTGTTGACCTGAACAGATATACCAAGCATTTGACTGCAAGCTAGTGTATCACTCTTACCCTCGGACAGTTCTCGGCCAGCCAAATATGGCTCGTCTAGCTTACCTGAAGAAGGTTATATCCGTCTAATGAAATGGAAATTGTCTCGTCCTGAGTCTTGAAAGCTGTGACGTTGACAGGTTGCCGCTGTTGAGTGAACCTGTTCTTCCTGGGTCGTGCATAGCGCTTGACCTGATTGCAGTAACAGTGCCGAGCCACGAGCCGACGTTGTAACGATAACTGAGACATGGGAGAGGCCGTGAGTGCGGCGCTTTACTCCACAGTGCATGCAAAAGCAGTTGTTGACATTAGTAAAGCCACAAAGTCGGTAAGCTCAGGTGCAAGATGTTCTGATCACGTTCGATCAACGAATATGTCTTTCTCGCCAAAGATGCGTCTATGCTGTGCACCTGCTCAAGACGCATAGATCACTGAGGTGTACGCGTCCGAGGGTGCACAAGGTCGGAAATGGTCACCACAGTGCACTCCTGCTACTGATTGCATCTGCGCTCACCTTGGCCCATGGCCTTTTTCCCCCCCTCAACCCCCTCAGAATTTATCGAAAAAAAGGAAAGTTTTGAGTTCCCTGCGCATGCGAGTCTAGCTCGATCTTAATCCAACTCACCACGCACAACTTGGCAAAAGATTTTGCTTCGCTCCTTCGAAGATCGGTTCAGCTGCTGCTCTCGTGCACCATTCTAGTTGCGTGCGGTACCTTACGCCAAGCGCAGCGAGCTGCAGTTGCAGGTCAGCATGGGAGGACCTGCTCTTCTGCCAGGCGCCTTGCCTCCGCCAAAACAGAAGCGGTCGTTCCCATGGAGCTCTCCCGCCCTACCTGTACCCAAGCCTGCCAGAGCAGTACCTAGACGCAGAGGTCAGGATCCTTTCGCAGACATCGTTGCTGGTGTGCAGGAAGTGATCCAAAATATCGGCAGAGGTATGGCTTCTGTCTTAACGCAACTACACATTGTCATTAGCTTTCTGCAACCGGATGTGTTATAGGAAAACTTTTGCTCGTTGAATCGCAGGGCCAAAATACGATCTGGTCTTGTCCAGTGGATTCCTTGCTTTTGCTTCTCACTCTGGATTTCTGAAGGCTGTCGAGGAGGTGAGCAGCCTCTCCAAGCATCCTACACAGAGACTGCCAGTAACCTCATTCTGTTGATCTATGACAATGCTCTAATCAAGGTGCCTCTGCCTGCAGTCCAAGGTGCCTGTGGCAAGTATTGTTGGCACTTCAAGTGGAGCCATATCAGGCAGCTTATACGCAGCAGGCTACTCAGCAGAGCAGGTACAGCCTATGTCATCAGTTCGTTACTGATGCAGATGCAGATGACTGACTCTCGGGTCGCTAAACCACAGGTAGCAGCAGAACTGGCTCGGGTGGCTCCTATCCAGCTGCTGCGGCCAAATATGCAGCCATGGAAAGGTGGGGTGCTTTCCTTGGACCCTGTTGTGGAGCGTCTGCGCCAGCTGTTGCCAGCAACCTTTGAGGAGCTGCCTGTGCCTCTAGCGGTAGGAGTTGTAGACCAGACTGGCAAGCACATGCTGATTCGGAGTGGCCCTCTGCCTGAGGCAGTAGCTGCTTCTGCTGCCATCCCCATGGTGTTTGCCGCTGTTGACATCCCAGGTAAGGACTTTGCCGCCATCTGCAACACTTTTGCGACTGTGAGTTTCGCATCTCACACTTTGTTCAAGCTTGCAACCACCCTGTGAGCTCTACTGCACAAAGCTGGACAGCACTCAACTACAGTCAGCACAGTTAGTGAAACATGTGGCTTGCAAGCGCAAAAGCTTTGCTGTGCATGTAGGTGCTGCTGCTGGACCTCACATTGATGGAGGCAAGGTTGACCGCACGGCTCTGAAGGCATGGAGGGACGCCCGGCGAGCGGGTATGCAGTGGGGCAAGCAGCCCCCACCTGCACTTGTCCACTTGGTCGACAGAAGCTCACAGCTCAGTGGTGCAGATGATGTAGCTGCCACAGGTACAAGATTGCCTCTTATCTGATGCTGGGCATACGGTAGTGTCTTGGTCTGAAATGCTAATGAGTTGGTCTGGTCACTCTGTGGCAGCTCTCAACCCGCACATCCTTGTTCAACAACAAACCATGCTGATGTAAGTTTCGGTTTGTATTTTGTCTGCTGGCTGCAGGTGAAAAGAAAATCACAGTATGTCGCTCTCCCAAGAGTGGTGCAAACTTCTTTGCTCTGGGCAACTTTGAGGATCAAGTCTCAGCAGCGTATGCCAGGGCACAGCCTGCAATAGCAGCAGCTCGTGCACAGCGCCAGACAGCCCCTGTGGCCAGTCTCATGCCACTGTTTGCTTGGATGAACGCACCCCAGTAGCTGCATCATGAACATTGCTTGCAGTCTCCAGGCTTTGTCACACTTGCTGAACTGTACTAGGTACTAGGTCCGTACCCATATGCAAATATGGGTGGCCTCAGGATACTGATAAAATGCATGGCTTTGCAAATGAATGTATATCCATTTTGAACTATGCCGTATGTCTGCCTTGGTACAGCAGTTTTGGATCTCCGTGCAAGTGTCAGAAAACACAAACTGCATTAAATTAGCATTGTTTTGGTTATATTGCACCCAAAACACAATATGGCAGCTTGTAAACTGACTTCATATCACACACACTGAATTCTTATGGCAGCGGTCTGATACACGCAGCAATGAAAAGACATTCTTCAAAATCGATTCTGCAGGTGCATGCAGCACAAGGTAACGTGTCTACAGACTGAAGAGCATATATTTAGCAACCAAAATTGTTTGCAATGTCTGCAAGTACAACATGTGTCATGCATTGCTGGTTTGCTGTCAGGAGGCAAGGCCCGACATCAGATGGCACTATCTGGCTGACATAAAGCTTGCCCACCCTCTTGCTTATGCAGAGGCCTTTGTTGGCACCAAGCAGGCATTGAGCCTGCTGGCAGCGGCCTCAGGGGACGGCTGCTGCTTGAAGTCTGGAGCAATGCCCTCTCTGTCAATGTCTGTCAGTGCTGGAGTGAGATACTTCCCATTAGTTATGACCATGCCAGAGCCATCAGAAAGCTCGTACACGCTTTGTATTAGTCCTTTGCCAAAAGTCCTGCATGCATGCCAGTCCCCTCAGCATCGCACAAACCAGCTTGACATCATTATTTGCAACACAACAGAAGCTATCGGCCTAGGAAATCGTGTCCATGTAGCATGACATCGATGAGAATGATCTACCAGGTGACATATACTGTTCAAGAACATACCTTTTGCCGACAAGAATAGCTCTGCAGTTGTCTCTGACAGCGCCAGCAAAGATTTCGCTGGCACTGGCAGACTGCTGATTGATCAACACTGTAAGAGGCACTCTGGTCAGGGCTGGTCCATGCGCCAGCAGAGGCTTATTCCTGACATGCCCTCGGCCCTCTGTGACCACCACTGTGGCACCATCTACAGCAGAGACTGTATGTAAAGTCTTGCACATGATGTCACACTACATATCACTGTTGTACACAGCAGCAATCTAAGAGATCAGCACGAACATGGTGCCTAGGGATGCCCTTTGCTTGCAGCAGTGGTCGATTCTTTCCTCGAGCAAGGGTCTTCGTAAGTCAGCTGATGCCTTTGTATCAAGCTGGTTGACAGTCAAGTGAACATGTCTCTGATCACATGAAGAACAGCTTGGCTGCCCTCACGCCAGATAACAGCCAACCAATGTATGACTGAACTTACTGGAATGTGATAACACACAAGTGACAGCTTTCACAGCAGAGCCTGAGGTCTTTGTACGCTGCTGCCTTACCTTCCAGGAATAGTTTCGCTACCTCTGCTCCCTCTTGATACAGCCCTCCTCGGTTATCCCTCACATCCAATGTGAACTCTGAAGCGCCCTGCTTTGTGAGCGCCTTGACTGCCTGAGCTACATCCTGCTGTGCACGAGCATTGAAGCCTGATAACTTGATCACGCCAACCTGCACATGCATTGCAACCTGAAATGCAATGCCAGCCAGTGCACATAGACAGGCGGGACACACTTTCATCACCTCAAAAAGCTATTTTCTGCTTCAAAATGCAATTTTGGGTGCTGAAGCGGGACCCAGAACAGAGCAGCAGCTCCATGCTGGCTTTTGCGAGTGCAACAAGCAGCAATGAAGAAAAGAAAAGTTCACACATTTCAGCTATCATAACGGGAGCCTCCTAAGGCAGCAGCCCTGAGCTAAGCAGCAGTCACTTGACAGACAGCTGCACAGAGTCATGCAGTAGAGCAGTATGGAAGGCACGCACGCACACATTCCATACTGACTCAGGGAATGCTGCGAGCGGTTGTTATCCCAAATGCATGCATTGATTGTGAGCTGTCAAACTGCCAAACAGAGCAGAGCAGGCAGGATCTCAAAATCTTGCCTTTCGGCTTCCCCTGTCATCTAAATATGCTTCCACTGGTGACATGATCTTCTTCACAGGTCTGTTGACTGCTAGGGCCCTTTCTGACCCATTTCGTTTTCGCACCTACGCAGCACCCAGAATCCAGGTCAGCAAGCCATTGTATCATCTGCTGTGTGTGCAAAGCCAGTGTGTTGGAACAGGGTGCCAGGGTGAACAGCCTTTATTGTAATATTTGCCCACAACTTGTTCAAAGATTACTAGAGCAGATGCTCTTGCACCACAAGATCGTTTATACTTGGCGTGACACAGGATGTGTCATTCAGTGTGTCAGCAAACACTGCAAGCTGAAGCTTCAATTGATTGTGTTTTGTTATGTTCCTATATACCTGTACACAGTGAAGTATCAGGCAGCTAACAGGACAACTCTCACAAAATGACAAGACAAAGTAATGTCATCCATCATGCAGCAACGGAAGCTTGAGACGAGGTCAATGCCACATGTGCAGATGTGGGAGGCTGAAGCTGACTTGATACATTGAAGAGTGACAAGTGGCAGAATGACAGATGACAGAATGACAACTGCCATAACAGACGGCAGAATGACAGACGACAGAATGACAGATGGCGAAATGCCAGACGGCAGAATGACAGATGCCAATACTGCAGAATATTGTCCAGATCACTGACAGACAAACGCTCAGCCAAAGGTGACCTCATGCTGCAGCAGGCACCAGATGCACGCAAAATTCATGAAAGATCATTTTGACATTTTTGCAAAGTACAAATGAAATACTCCATTTTTATATCTTTGAAAAAACAGTGCCTGCATCAGTCTGCACCTGTAGGCGCACAGTAGGTTCAGGAATGGAATCTGGGTCAGCATCACCCCCACTGATGGCTGAGGCAGCCTGGAAGGGGCTCTGCCCATCAACTTGCATCTCATCTATCCCTAGCAGTTGGTCACCCTGTTCTACCCCAGCTGTCTGAGCGGGGGACCCCAAGATCATGCCCACCACCCATATGCCCTCCTGCAGACAGCGTTTATCAAGGCATGAGTGGAAGGGCACAGTGACATATTTTGTTTTCATTCTACAGAAATGCCAAAATGATCTTGCATTAATATGTGTGTGCATCTTGTGCCTGCTGCAGTCTGATGTCACCTTTGGCTGAGCGTCTGTCTGTCAGTGTAGGTGTATCCCGTTTGTGAAGGGCAGATGACACACATTCATGCTGTGCACAGCCAAATGCCAGTGCATTTGCAACACACAGTGCTCGACCTATACTCACGATATTCATCGCAATGTTCATCACAGCAAGCACAACTTACATGACAAATGACACCCCATGAATTATGCAGTAATGGTGCAAAGTGTGAGACCCAGAGACAACCTGGTCCTTGCGCTCACCTCACTTTCGTCATGGCCAGGCGGCAACCGGAGGCCAGTCTTCCTGACAAACTCCTCAGCAGTCCCAAGATGCAGGCCAACGCCAGTCACATCATACTTGCGCATGGACTCAAACTCCTCCGGGGTTATGAAACGTGTATAGGGGTCAGAAGTGCCCTTGGCTAGCATCTCCCTGATGGCCCTGTAGGCTGCAGGGCTGTCCCTGAGGGGCTGTTGCAGGGCTTGGTCCTTTAGCTGCTCCCACCTACAACACAGACAGGAGAGTCCTATAGCAAAAGCAACATATGTTTGAAGATGGCTTGTAGCTATGGCTACTATGATGGCACGCATTACTTCACTGGTGACCAGAGCAGCTTGAGCAAGCAGCAAATGCAATGCTGATGGTAGCCAAGGCCATGAGAACTTTGAACAGGTGCATGAGCTTGCAAACATGGCTGCTTAGCTGCTCGATGGCAGCACGTTGGCAATGAGTTATTTTGTGATGCTTTGAGGGACAACAGGCAACATCCTGCAACGGTAGTAGGTCAACAAGGCTGATGGACCAGTCATTACAGCTGCGTCATCACATCCAGTATAAAACAGACATGGGCTGCTGCTGTGAGCGCTGTCTCACCTTTCAGGGTCGAAACCTCCGCTGCGAGCATCCAAGTAGTTGTCAGCCACAAGCTCATAGACTTCTTGCACCAGGTTGACAGCGCTTTCTGCCTCTACATCAGGCTGCAGCAAGCAGGCCCTCTGTCAGCTTGTACCTCAGGAATGAGCGACCACATGCCAACTTGCGTGCGTGATGCAAAACGAGCTGAAAGACACAAACATGGCTCTCAGGCACAGCTGAGAATCAAGGGAGGTTGAGTGCTGACCTGGGCACCAGCTGCACTGCTGGCAGTGACAAAGCCTGGTATGCTGTTGGACAAAACGGTGACAACTGAGTCTATGGTAGCTTCAATTTGTCGAAGAGCCTGCATCAGGGACTCCTCAAGCTGCACTGAGACTTCTGCATCTGGATTGCCAGCAGACCTACAAGCAGTTTGACATGATTGACCAGCACATTCGCATGCACAAGGCTATGGTTGTCCTAGCAGCATAAAGACATTGCAAATAAGCAGGTACTCACCGTGCCAGGGTTGCAGCAGCACATTCCATCACTGGAAGCTGCTGAGCTGCTGCAGGATTGAATGCACATAGAGCTGGTGACAGTGTCATCACCAGACTCAGGCCCAGTGCAACTAAGTGTTGCTGCGTGTTCCTCCCGCATGCTGCAGGAGGCAGGCTTTCTGTCAGACCCTTAAGTTAGATGTAGTCAGCAAACGGCTGTGCTCTCTCTCAAAGTTACCTGGTATGTCAGCAGACTGATGCCAGGGACTGAGTTCAGAAGAGCTTCTGCTGGACTGGCAGCATAGAACATCTCGTAGTGGCAGATGACTGCCGAACGAAGGCGGCCGTCGTGAAGGCAAGCAGTGATTGCTCAGAACGGCTAGTCTGTGCAAAGCAGGAGCAACAGCACCAGCGGGCAATCCTACACGAAGGCCTGTGTATTGCACTGGTGACTTGATATGGTGCGGCCTCATAAGCCGATACTAGCGCTCGACTATTGCTTCGATGGCATACGCTGACTACACTGTGCCTACTGTGTGCGTGAAGCCTGTATCATGCAACGATGCAGCCTTCGACGGCTTGCTGCATTTCAAAGTGAAGTTCACACTGTCTCATCCTTACTGTGCAAGTGGGTGGCCTGATCAGGCATGCATAGAGAGATTGCGCATTAACAAAGTCGATTGCCACAATTTCGCAACATCGAAATTATTCATTTAAATTGCAGATCGATGTCATGGCTGTGCAATGCATTGACAAGCGACTCATACTTGTTGAGTCTTACAACGCAGCCTGAATCTAGCAAACACTGCTTCAGCACCAGCTTCATACTGCTAACAGTGACCGTGATGCTCATGAGGGGGCAATGAAAATCTCATCGACCAGCGTCACCCCGGTGTCGCTATTTTGACGGCGCATGCTATCTTGTTGCTGAGCTGTTCCAAGCTTTTGTCATGCAATGTCTCCTGATGTGACCAACTTTTGTTTGACTCAATGCTAGTGCTTCTGTTTCTTGGCAGGCTTAGGCAGGTGGGACTCATCCTGCAAATTGCAAACAAACGTCTGCTCCACATATCAGACATTTAGTGTTCAGCAGTTCTGCAGATTGATGTAACTGCAGCTCCCTACAGTGTTTAATCAACAAAACATCACATTGCACTATTTCCCTGAAATATGCTACTTTGGGGTTCCTACTGGACAATGTTGCTGCATGTTTGCTGAGTGAAACTGTGCCACCACTGCTGTTGCAAGCTAAGCAATGCCAAGCTTGAGCATCTAGACTGTGGGCATGCATATCACATGCAAGGAAGAACTAACAACAGATTGCGTATATGCAATGGCCACCAGCAATCTGTTCACCTCTGAAATGGGTTCTAACAGAGTGAAGGTGGTCGGCGCCTTGGTCCTCCTCTTGCCTGCTCTGACTGCTGATGTGCCAGCTGTGTCGCGCATCTGCAGCATCACCCCACACCTTGATGATGCCTTATTATTGCCATGCCATCACAATATGAGTGTGTGGTGCAGTGAATTGCACAATGCTGGCATGCACATCAGAATGTAAGCCATCACAATGCTTGTGTCTTTGACACTGACAGGCGCTTAAGGAGTCAAAACATGCAAAGCAGTGTCAAAGAAAAGAAAACAAAGGAAACGTTTACTCTTTTCAGCAATGGCAACGGGAGCCTCCGGAGGCAGCAGCCCGGAGCAAAGCAATGAATAAAACTCTGAGACTCACGTCAGTGGAAGCTAGCGAGGCTGTGCTGCGAGTCACAGCTCGTGTCTGTCTGCTAGGTGCTGGCTCTGCATGAGCTCTAGCCCCTTCCTCTGCCTCTCTTGGGCCAGCTGTTGCCTCCTGCGACAACAAATATGTTTCAGGTCACACAGAACTTCCCAGGAAGGTTGCTGGCATTGCAGCTGCATGTGGGTCCACCAAGTGGTGCCCAAGCGTTGCTGTAACTTTTGACACGCCACTCATGTGCACCATGGAAAACGAAAAAAAATATGTTTCTCAGTGATCATGACAGGAGCCGCACAAGGCGGCAGCCCAGAGAGTTCGCCATGCGTGCAAAGCAGTTCTGTCCAGGGGTCAAGGCAGCTGCATGTCTGGTGTTGCTCACATTGAAACACCACTCTTTTTGCAGAATCACCTGGCCATAGCTGCGATTGCCAGATACAAAGACAGCTCATAGCAGAGCTGTGATCAACAAGGAAAACCACCTCTTTACAAGTCAAAAGCAATGGGCAGACCAGCATCTTTACTGGCCATTCCATTCAAGAGCAGTGGCAACACAAGTTAATTTGTCGGCAGAAATCTGCTAGTCTGAATGCATGACTGACTTGAACAAACCTGTTTGAGCTCAGACACAGAGCTGGCAGTCCGTCTCTTCCTCTTCTTTGGAGCCTCAGCCTGCTCTGCAACTGGCCCTGCAGGCTCTGAGGCCACTCCATGCAGATCATTTGCCTCAGCAGTGGCTGCTGCAGGTGCCTGCATAGGTGAAGTAGCAGCTCCTCCAGCAGCTGCTGCAACTGAGGTCTCCTGAGCAGATCCTTCTGGCTGTTCTGCTGCTGCACCTATGAGTCACCAACAACAGCTCAGCAGCAGGGTGTTGCAAGACGGGATATGGAGCTTCCTTTCTTTTGATATGTGTCTTCTCACAGGATCACTGCTGCTGCACCTGTGAGTCACGCACAACAGCTCAGCATCAGGGTATTGGAAGATGAGATGTAGAGGTCTGTTCATTTGACATGTGTCTTCTCATAGGGTTGGGTGCATACAGTGATGCATGGGGATCTTGGGCCAGATGAAGTGGATGATGCGCCTGAGAGGATCAGAGTACCCACGCTGCTTAAATTGTGAGAAGGATGACTGCTGAGTGCACATGCTACTTGAGCTACTTAGGATAACAGCATACTCAAAGAGCATGGTGTCATATATATGGATGTATACAGAGTGCGGCTTGAGGGGCCACTATGTAGAGCGCTGCAAAACTCTCAGGGTCACACTGAATGAGTACAGGGTGCAGTCCATATGCGTCGCTTCACTGCACAAACTGTGCTGACCACTCTTAGTTTGTTGCATACAAATGACATTTGGAAGGAAATCCCACGAAGGCAACTTGCACGATTTTGACACCTTTGGTCTTGCTCTGCAGAGATCAAGCTTCAACAGGCAGGTTTTAAGACTCCAGACTGGGTCCCATGCCTGACAAAAGCCTGCATCACACTGACAGCTTGATCTGTGAGCATGCAGCTGATATGCTGTATACCTTGTGCCTCATCTGCAGCCTTGTGGGCTGTGGCCCTACCCCCACCCCTGCCTCTACCTCCACCCCGCCCTCTGCCTGAACCCCTGCCCTTGGTGCTGGCAGCTGTCATGGGGGGCTGAGGTGCAGCAGAATCTTCCTGAGTTGACTCCAAGCCCTGAGCTGGCTCAAAGCCCTGAGCTGCCTCTGCTTGAGCTGCCTCTGGCGCCTGTTCAGACTCAGAGCTGCCTGCATGGAGAAGTGTTGGGTTGGTCCGCCAAGCTTTTGTGCCATGCATTGCCTGCTGCAGGTCTAAGGCTTGCAACAGTGCACACTGCTTGCTTCCTGCTGTTGGAGTCAAAGAAGAACACAAAGAAGATGAAGAGAAAGAAGAAAAGGTGGAAACAGAAGAGGAGGAAGATGAAGGAGAAGAATACAAACATGACCTGCCACACCTTCACACAATGCAGCTGGCACTTTGATCCCATGATGTTGTGCAAACGCCAAATACACAATGCTGCAGACACATACAACCTTTTCTGGGACTGAGACAAGAAGCGGAGCCAGCATTTCATGCGCAAAGTCAATTGCCAGTTGTGTAGCATTTCCTAACGTCCAGAACCCTAGCTGAGCTGCAATGCAGCTACAGATGCAAGCTGAAGTGACGGCACAAGGCCACTTTGAGGTCAGGGCGTACTTGGCTGAGCTTTTGGCTCCCTGGTTGCCTTTCGGCCAGCAAACAGCCCAAATGCCTTTCCCCACAAGGTTTGAGGCGGCTCCTCCTTTTGCCCACTGCCACTCTGCCTTTTGCTGCCTTCTAGAGGGGTCCCTTCAGCAGCCTCAGAAGCTTCCTGCATGCTGTCGTCTGCTTCAGCCGTGCCTTGCTGGTGACTGACGTGCTGTGGCATCTGCTGGGCTGCAGCCTCTGGCACTGTGTCTTGAGATAGGCCTGCTACATTGGTAGGAAGGGCTGGTGCCAGCTTTGGGGTCATGCTGCGCCTCTGAGGGGCGTGAGCTGTGTGACGCCTCTTAGCCTGCATGACGCGATCTTGAGTATGAGATTCAGCGAGCTTGTTCTGTGTCCCAGTCCTGAGTCATGGACTGCCACATCCTACACTGTACATTGTTGACATCACAGATCCTAGATGTGGCTGTTAGCAGCTTGAAGGGATGCTGAGACATTGGGAAAAGTCTGTGCAGCAATTTTCTCGTCTTGACTGCTGGAAGCCACAATTGCATATCCAATGGCCGTGAGGTCTCCAGCAGTGTTCATTGCAAGCGGCATGAGTCGAAAAAGGTTGATGACAAGAAGTGACTGGACGAACATTGACAGCAGATGTGTGTCAGCTGCACATTGGAAACAGCTTTGTGCATACAGCACAAGGTGACACGCTGCCTGGCAAAGTTGCAAGCTCCTTCAGAGGACGCATGACAGCCTCACCTGTGAGCGGAGTTCCTGATGGTCACCATCTTCTGCATGATGAACCTGCTTGCTCAGGTCTTTCACCTGCTGCTCCAGCCTGTCAGCTTTTGCTACACTGTTCTTCAGCTTGGTCACTGCATCAAGTCCACACAGCCACCCTCATTGCTCTTCTCAAGCTGGCCTTTGTAGGACTGTCAGTACCCGACCAAATCCTTAGATGTTTACATGTCATGTGTGTAGATGTATTACACAGTCAACATGACATGAGCAGGTGACGCATTCGATCTAGCTTTGGTCACACTGCAACAAAGCATACACCTTGCCTTGAGAGGACCAGGTGGTAGCGCACACAAATACACAGAACAGCTGAAGGTATGCCCATGCAAGGAAGCACATCACCAGTGTACACCATCATCCATCTCCACCTCCCTTGGCTTTCAAATGTATTTAATCACACTTCAAAGCTGTTCTAGGTCAGCGTGCTAATGCAGCCATCAAGGATTATGCCAATGCCATACGCAGCATGCTGTGCAACTACAAAGGCGGACTGCTTGGTGTAGCAGCTGTGCGCAACGAGTCAAGAGCATCTCTGCGTTTTGGCCATTGCTTTTGTTGCAACTTGACAGATGACTGAGCTGTGGGAGGCTTACCAAGAAGCTGCTTCTCCTTCTTGTGCGACTCATGCTCCCGTTGGCGGACCTCATCATTCCTGTTGCATGCACAACAACATGGATGCTGGCATGGACAACAACGCGGATGCTTGAGTCACTAACTGTGAAAGACACCAGCGTTGCAGACAATTGCTGGAATCAGCTGAGTGGTTTGATATCAAAACACCATTGTCAAATATTGGCATCTTCCATGCATGCGCAGGTGATGTGCAGGAGCAACATGGTGTGGCACACACGGAAGTATGGGTCCTTGCGTGACCGCATTAGGTCTTTGATCACAACATGATCAGGCATGTAGAAATTCACCATTCACTGTGACAGGCATGAAGGCAAAATACACAGGAGAATGGTGCCCACCTGTGGAAACCAGATTGGTCCATGTCTGCCTTGGCTTGCACAGCCGCCTGGCCTTCAGCCTGAGCCTCGGACACAGCTTGCTCCATCTTATCTTTCAAGTCTTGCAGGGCCTCCTCATGCTCCTGCTGACTCACATGCTCTCCCAGCTGCTGCTGAGCCTGACTAGCTTCAGCCTTGGCTTTCTCAACAGCTTGCTTCGTCTCAGCCTTGAGATCACTCAGTTCAGCCTCGAGAGTTTTTATGGCCTGCTCGCGATGCTGTCCAAGCTGAGCAGCCTGGGTCTGCAGCTGCTGCTGAAGCTGCTGGCGGTGCTGCTGCTGCAGCTGCTCAGCGGCCTGCTTCTGGAGCTCGCTGAGCTGAGCCACGAGGGAGGACTTCTCTGAAGATGCATCCTCACTAGCCTGTTGTGCTGAGTTTTTGAGCTGTGTGATCTGTGCCTCGTGCTCCTCCTGTGTCTGACTGTGCTCGTGCTGCTGCTGGCTGAGAGCACTTTGTACCTGCTGTAGCTCTTCTTGCAGCTTTTGCTGCTGTGAGGCTGCAGCGCTTTGTGCACTGTCCAGATCCTGCTGCGACTGTTGCTTCTCAGCAGCCAAGGCCTCAGACCTCTCCATTGCTTGCTTGACTTGCTCAGTCAGGTCCTTGATCATCTCCTCTGCAGAGCCTTTGAATAGGACATGGTTCTCCTCTGCCTCAGTCAGCTGAGTCTGCAGTTGCTCGTTGTCCTCAGCAGCATGTGTGCTGACCTGCTGTGCGCTCTCCACTTGTGCCTGCAGCTCTTCCAGCTGTTGTTCCAGAGCTGTATGTGAGACACTCTGCTGCTGGAGGCTAGCACGAGCATCAGCCAGAGCTATGTCTGACTGCTCCTGTTCAGCAGCCCTGGCGGCGCTGGCATCAGCAGCTTGCTGCACCGCAGCCGTGAGCTGCTTGATTTTGTCCTGGAGCCTGCTCTGCTGGTCAATCGCACTCGAGCGAGTGGTGGTCAGCTCGGCCTGTGACTGCTGCTCACTGGCTGTAGCCGCATCTCTGGCATGCTCAAGTCTGATGACCTCTTGGCTAAGCCTGACAGCTTTAGCATCCAATGTGGTCTTGGTCTCATTCCAATCAGCCTCTTGCTGCTGTAGGGCGGTTGTAGCTGTGGTCAGCTGGACAGACAATGTCTGCTGCTCTGCATCAGCGCGTCCAGCCTGAGCTGATAGCGTATCGTTTTGAGCACGAGATGTCCTCAGGTCCTCCCTAAGCGTGGTGAGCTCTGCAGACAGGCGGCTCTGTTCAGTGGTCAGAGTCTGAAAAGACTGCTGGTGCTTAGCTGCTGCGGCCTCTGCTCGCTCCTGGCTGGCCTGTGATGTTTGCTGAGCTGCCAATGCGTCATCACGTTCTTGCAAGGCAGTGTTAGAGTTCTGAAGAGCAGAACTGGCAGATGCCGAAGCTGTTTGGCAAGCTGCCTCCGCTGCTTGTTGAGCTGCCTCAGCTGCCTGCTGCGCTGCCTGAGCTGCTTGCTGTGATGTGATGGCAGCGTCACGTTCAGAAACAGCAGTCTTGCGTCCTTTGTCTGCATCATATCAAAAGCATCATGAACTTGACCATTCCAGTGATATAGTTTTGTACAGTCAGTGCAAGGTACAAGCAAGGCTGAAGGGTACAAATTCTAAAATCCCTGCCTTATGAAGCAGAGGTGAAGCATTTGCATGTGCAAGTTATGTGTAGACAGTCTGCAAAAGCGAAGCATTTGCATGTACACCAGATGTGTAGACAAAACATATTTTACCTGCGGCTTGTGCATTCTTTTGGCTCAATGCCAAATCTGTTTTCAACTGTGTCACTTCTGCCTCCAATTTTGTGATCCTTTGACCCCTCTGGGAACTGCACAGACCGACAAGCATTTCAATGGCAGCGCGAACTTTGGCAGAGAACATGGCATGCAGGATACATGGTATGTTGTGAGCAAAGGGAGGCTTCTGTGTGTATGACGTATGTCCATGCAAAGCAGCTGTGCCATTTTGTGCATGGCATTCACATCACTGACCTTTCCTTTGCAGACTCATCAAGCTGCTGTTGGAGCTGCTCTTCCTCCTCCTCATGCTCCTTCTGCAGCTGAATCACCTTCTGCTGTAACTCGCACCAGTCTTTGTATCTGGCCTGTTCAAAGGGCATAATCCTGTTGGCAAATCCCTTGCTGCAGATAGGGCGGATGCGATAGCAGCCTTGAGTATCTACGTCTGAGTCATAGGTAATATGTGAAGAGATTGCAGCAGAAACATCAGTTGCAGCACGTGAGAGAGCAAGGGAAGGCAGTTTTGACTACATGCAGACTTGGTCAGAATAATGAGGATAACAATACTCTCTGTGTGCTTTTGTCACAGTAGGGTTGGCAAGTTATATTTTCACCAACCTTGGCAGTAGCCTCCAGGGCAGCGACATCTGCTTGACTTGCTTCAAGGATCCGCTTGGCCTCCATCAGGGCGCTATGCTTCACGTTGACCTGTGAGAATAAGCGGTGGAGCGTTACTGGCAAGGTTGCAGGCCAGTAGTGTTCACGACAGCAATAAGGCAAACTCACAGCATGCTTCATCTTGGATATTTCGCAATTCCCCAGCTTGGATGGATCGTCAAAGGGGCCGAAGGGAGTACTACAAGCACACGATTTGCTCACGTATTTCTTCGAGGACAATACGACCAAACCCTGACTGTCATGCTATGTCACTTACTGGTGTCCAATGGTGTTAATGGAAGGCGCAGGCAACTGCATCGGGTCCCGTCGACCCAGCAACAGAGACATGGTTGCTGCACTCCGCTGAAAACTTTGACCGACACTTGAGTGAAGAAACTTTACCTATGTTACGATCCCATCGGGATTGAATAAAATTATTTCATTTCACAGTGCTAGGCATTTCTCATCTTCTTCATTTCATTAGGCACAGTACTAGGCATTTTCATCTTCTTCGGCGAGGCAGCACAGAAAGCCACCTCTTGCCTCTGCACTTACCTCCTTTTTGCGCGAGGTGGGACAGTTTGCAAAGTCGCAAGTGCATTTCGCTTGTGAGGTTGCATTGACGACGCCAATGCTTGCGAGCCGGGCAGCGATTGCTGTGTGACGTTTTGTTTTTCTGCCTCTAAAAAAACTATTTGAAGTGAGTGTTGTTTTGCCAAGAACAGCAGGGGTCAGAAAGACCGCAAGTCAATGCAGTCGTCATTGGCTGACCAGCTGCAACACCTAGACGAGCAGCTACTGCAGTGCGAGTTGTTGCCCGGAGAGCAAGCAGCTGTAGACGAGTTCAGAGTGTGGATTCTTCAGCTCAGACAGCGAAGGCACGGCGAGCTTGGCCCATCCCCAGCTGACGACATGGTTGAACGGTCTGCTTGGCAGGCAAGAAAAGAGCAGCTTGATGCAGCGATGGAGCCGGAGATAGAGTCCGAGCGCTTGTTAAGAGGTGCCAGACACAAGAGCTTCGGTTCGGTGGTCAGCATAAACTTTGATGCAACTGTCGATGAACTTTGAATCTGAGCATGCACGTTGGAGCTGCAGGTCTAGGTCAGACCTGGGAAAAGCATCTGGAGCGAGAAAGGCTAAGGGAACTGCGTTTCAACCTGCTGGGAGGGCAAGGTATTCACACCAGTCCTAGCCCATAGTTGTGATGACCTGACTTGTGTTCTTGTAACACTTCTCCTTGCATCCAACTTACTATCAATTGAACTCATGCACAGGTATTCCTTTGTCCCCAGCCAGCTTGAATGTCCACCATGCAATGCCCAGCTTGGGACAAGGCACAGGCGGCCCTGACACCCAAGCTCTGCAGCATCAGCTGCAGCCAGAGCAGTCACTGTTGTCTCAGCAGCACTTCCTGCATCCAGAGGACACACTGCTGCTGCACCAGCAACTGCATCAGCAGCCGCTGATATCATCAGGCATGGACAGTACCATGCCTGCCCCTCCAGCTGCTGTGCAATTGCTGCAACATCAGCAGGCGCCACTCAACTCTGGCTCCTCTGAGATGCCACAGCCAGGAACGGCACAGCAGCCACTGCCAGCAGACTCACAGACTCAGTTGCCTGCTGGCTACTCTAGACACGACCAAACGCCTGCCACAGTTCAGGAGCTTGTTGCACGCAAAGTCTGCCGCATCTGCCATGAGGTCAAGTCACTAGCGGACTACCACCGCAACAAGGTGAATGCAGATGGGCACAACAGCATGTGCAAAACGTGTGCTGCTGAGTATGACAAGGAGAAGCGGCGGCGGCGGCAGCGAGTGCATGAGCCAACTTTGACTGAGAAGGAGTGCCCCCACTGCAAGAAGTTGAAGCCGGCAGAAGGCTTCTACCGCTACAGCTTGAGTCAAGACGGCTTGTACAACATATGTAAACTGTGCCATGCTGATCAAGCCAAGGCACGCCAGGAGGCCAAGGCTGGCATGTGCCCTCCTCCTGAGAAGGTCAGCCTGCATTGTCTATGCTGCCACACATGCCATGTGTTACATTGTTTGCACAGGCAGCCATTTGATTTGATAATAAGTCTCAGACACCCACTTTCTTGCAGTGGCTGGATTTAGGTACATGACCATCTGTATGCTACTATGCCAGTTCTCCCTGCACACAAACTTACAACGCTCAGTCAAAGCCAGGTTCAACAAAAACAGTCATGATGTATTCAATTGGCAGCTCACCTTCTTCAAAACGTCACTTCAATTGCATGCTGCTGTGCCTGTGTAGGTGTGCAGCTCCTGCCGGCTGACCAAGCCGTCAACAGAGTTTTACACCAACAAGACGGCTGCAGACATGCTGCATAGCCTGTGCAAGACATGTCATGGTGACAAGTGCCGCAGCAGGGCGTCTGGCAACTACGAAGTCAGTGTTGTGGACAAGGTACATCAGTTTGCCCTAAAACTGCCTGCACTGAGCCCCTAAGTCTATTGCAGAATGCCAATTCACAGCAACTTGCTTTGCTTTTCCGCATTGGTTCTTTGGCGTGGTACTTATGCCTGTTTGCATGCAACTGCTGACAATGCCTTGCCCAGCTTGCCTTGCTGTCCAGCCGTGGGCATAGCATGACGTCATGTCAAGCAAACAGCTTTGCAAATTTGTGAGTCGGGAGGACACACATTGCAGTGGACGCCCCCTCCCAAAGAGCATCATCTGCCTTGATTGCTGTTCCATGTTGTGCAGCACTGCCGGGCGTGTGGCCAAATCAAGCCATCTGAGGACTTCCCTCGCAATAGGATGAACAAGGATGGCCTGCACAGCTACTGCAAGCCCTGCCAGAACGCCAAGTGTGCGCAGTACCAGCGCAACAGCCTAGCGGCCAAGCAGGAGGGCAGGCCTGTTGCAGAAGCCCCTGTTGATGTCACATTGCCTGAGGAAGCCTTCACCACCCACAAGGTACACCTTGGGTCTGTCCATGTTCTCATGCATGTTGCACTGTTCCTGAATTGTTCCAGAGGAAGTACTTCCAGTGTCAAGGCTTGTGATGGTAATGTCTGGGGCGAAATGCAGCACAAAATTGCAGACACCAGCAGCATGAATACAACTCTGTTGTTCAGCTCTTTTGGCCAATGTAAAGCAGGCCCTTGGGCAAGAAACAGATTTAGTTTGCTCAGTGTATGAGTCAATGAACGGATGAACGAATGGCAGGCGCATGTGCATACATGCCCCTTTGATGTTCTGCAGGAGTGCAAGGCGTGCCATGAGGTGAAGCCACTGGCCGAGTACTATCGCAGCGTGACCAACAGGGATGGCCTGGTCAGCAAGTGCAAGAGATGCATGGCTCAGAGCAATCAGCGCAAGGTGACTTCTCAAGCCTCCTGTGTGCATGCGTGCACGTGAGCTTTCAACCAATTGTCTGTCAATTGAGGTCCCTCTATACACTGACCAAAGGCATCATGTCAACTACAATTCTGTCTTCTCACTGCTGCTGACCGCTAGCAACTTCTGTCACACCAAACAAAATTGGAAACATCGTATCGTTTTTTTTGGCAGAGGTGCTTGTTTCAGCTGGATACAGCAAACCTCATGTGTACATATCTAGGCAGGCCCTGCCACCCAACCAATAACACTGTCATGTTGATGATATGGTGATGTTCATGGTGAGGCGTGATTGTGCAGGTAACAGAGCCTACAGTTGGGGAGAAGCAGTGCAGCGAGTGTGGGGAGCACAAGCCTGCCTCCCACTTCTACAAGAACCGCACCAACAAGGATGGCTTGTTTGGCAAGTGCAAGCTGTGCAGTGAAGGGACCAAGAAGGAGCGGGCTCTCACTGAGGTCACTGTAGACAGCAAGGTATAACACTGGGCTTCACATACAATTTGACGCTGAAAGGCGCAGTCTTTTCTCTGCTTTTATAGACAGAAAGGTAACCAGCTGGTGCCAGATGGTGCAGTTCAGCAATTTGCATAGGAAGCAGTAGACAAAACATGAAGTAAAGAATTGTCTGTGCCATTTGGCCATCATGACAGGAGTCTCTTGAGGTGGCAGCCTAGAGGCTATTGTGCATGCTGCACCCAGAGTAATAAAAATAATACTAATATAGGCTTTCCAGTTGAATGTTCTTGCCAGGTAAGTACTAGGTGTACCTAGATCCTAGCCCTGAGCACCCAGAGTCTTGCATGATAATGGCAGGCATGAGCATGGAGCTGCTCAGCTGGTGCACATGGCTGTGGCAGTGTAGTTTTATAGACAAGCAACTTGATAGAACCATGCCTCATCCTTTTGTGTGTTCCAATCATGTGCATCCTGCAACATGTATGACCTGCTGTCAATATGGGTCGACAAGTATTGCTATAACTATGGATATCATTGTTGCAGGAATTGCACATCTTAACAGCACCTGCAGCCGCAGACATTCTTTCAAGCGCAAAATCGTATGTAAGTGTGCATAATTGCAGGTGTGCAAGTCATGTGGTGAGGAGAAGCCTGCCAGTGATTTCACGCGTTACCGCATGCGCCGGGATGGGCTGTACAACTGGTGCAAGGCATGTGACATCTGGAAACGCCAAGAGCGGCGCAAGAGGAAGCGTGATGAGTCCTCCTATGCCATGGCTGGCGGCCTGCTCCAGGTCTGTGTGTGTGTGTGTGTGTGTTGTACCTGCGTATGGGTCAGTGTGAGCATGCATGCAGCAAGGCATGCAAATCACCATCTAGAACACACGTGCTGTCTGCAACCTGCACATGCAGCAGCTCCTAGCATCCAGATCAGGCTACCCTGCTGCACTCTGTGGGCTTGCAGCTTAGTATTCACTGAGGCCTTGTCCCTGCATGCGTGAGGTCTAGGCAACACACAGGGCACATCTTGAAGCACAGAGATAGCAGTGCACATGATGTAAACGCAACCTAGGTGCTGTGTCATAGAGCTGGCCCAAGCATGCAAATGCAGTTGCAAGAGAGTTGTGGGCATGCTTGTGCAGCAGCTGTGCCCAGCATGTGTGTGCTAAGCCCAAAACATAGTGTCATGACCTTTCCTTGATAGATGGGATCCAAATACACTTTTCCAAGGATACCCTAATCTGCAGAGCTTGGTAAAGTGCCTGGATCATAGGGGTGTTGCATCAGATACAGTATGCAGTCAAGCAAGGTTGTGCTAGGCTGCGCAATGCATTGAAATGCATCTCGGAGGCTATGTTCACAGTCGTGAAAAGTAGAGTCGAGTGTTGTGACCTTTGTGGGCATGCTCCTTATGGTGAAGAATTGATTTGTTTGGTGGAGCAGGTGTAGGAAAAACTGTCGGAGGCTATGTTTATAGTCATGAAACATGTAGTCGAGTGTCATGAGCTTTGTGGGCATGCCTGTGCAGGGTGAAGGGCTGCAGGAAGAAGGCAGCATGGACCCAGATGATGACTTGGGAGATGACGATATCAAAGATGATGATCAGCTGAGCATGCCATACCATGGTGCACATGCCCACATGCACAGCATTCCTCATAACCCACACCAGATGGGTCAGCCAGTTCCAGGTATGGGTTGTGTTGGCCCCGTGCATACAGTTGCGCAGGGACACAATGTGCATTCAAACGAGACTATGCTTCCAGCGCTGACGGTGCTGACTTGCATCGTGCGCAACATGCAGCCACAAACATGTTTGCTGCTTGTTTAAGTCGTGCAAGACTGGAGGCATAAGCTGCAAAAGGCTTGACAGTCCAGTGTCATAGAGCGTCTGCACAATGTCATGCACAATTTGTGGCTAATTGTGGCTTGATGCGCAGGCACAGGACTTGGTGATTCCTTTGTGACTGGTCTGGAGCACCATCATCAGCCTACTATCATGCAGATGGTAGCTCAATGAGCTGAGTTGGAATTATGCTGTTGGTCTATGTACAGGCTCTGGCTCATTGTGGTACCATTGTCGTGGATCCAGACTGTGCAGCATTGCAGTGCTACAGTGTCTCAGGGTGATACAGCAGACTTGTACTGCATCCTGTCAGCTTGTTTGGTGCTACTTTATAAGCGGCAAGTTTTGCTTTGTTCGGCAAGCTGCATGTACCTCTGCCTGTCTTGCAATGTACATTATGTGTGTTACTTGATAGGAGTTTTTGTGTGATCATAAAGACATCTTGGTTGTCGCTCAGTATGCACGCTCAGGCTAGAATGCATGTATGTAAGTATATGTGGACCCTGTTGACCATTAGTCACAGATTATTTTCACTATGTTTTGGACTGCAATCTTGTAGCCTGCTTTCGTTCTTGGCTAAATCCTGACAAACTTAGTTTTGTCTAATGCAGATGCGCGCATTCAACCTTTCCACTTTGCTATGCTGAGCAGGATCTGATCCGGACCGTGCAGTGTGCATACATACATGACAATGAGTTTCAACGCAAACAACACTTCGGTCATTACATTGTAAACAGCACTGCTAATCAGTGCGTCACTACTGTCGAACCTTGACCTCGAAATCTAAAAGCTGCAACTCTACTCACTACATCTAAAAGTCTGTGCACTTCAAAGACTACAGTATCCAGTACAGTCTAATGTGATTTATGCTACACTCATGGAAGCAAGCATCTCTGCAGTACTATAGCACCTGCCAGTTAAGTCAAGACATATCTGCTCAAGACTAGACGCTTGACCAGGAGTTTGACTGTACTCAGACGATCAATCTGCAATATCACAATTATGTATCTGACAAACCGCACACTCATACTCCTTCCCTTCAGAGGCTGGATCGAAGCACTTCTGTCAAATGCAGTCAGCCTCGTTAGTCAAGCCAGGCATTGCATTGACTAATTGATATGGCCGTTCAACAACGGGTATCCGCATGGCTGCACCTCTGTCCCAAAACCAATTGGGAATCTGTAGTCGCTCTGTGGCATAATCAGGTCGGAAGCCACATTATCTGCACAAACACAAACTTTAAAAAGCCTATCAAGGGTACTGCGCTTTACAGCATTTAAAGAGGCAGAATGCCTAGCCTTAAGCCATGTGGATTTTATGCACCATGCATCAGCAACAGTGGACACAGTCAGCGTAACAGCAGGCAGAACAACAAGTTCGATATGATGCAAGCCTCACGCTCAGCACATTGATGCTAAATGCCCACACCCCTAGCCCATGAAGTCAAGCCTGTGCTGGAGATGAGTGGGAAGCAGTGCTGCTGTGCATGTGTCTTTGGTGCATGCATTTGTGCAGCTGCATGGCATGGCTTTCAGAAATACAGCTCACAATGCTTGCAGAGGCATCTGCATGTGCTTACCAATGCGGAAGGTGTTGCAACCTTCGTAGGGTCCGTCATAGACACTCACTTGCCACCATCCAATGGAGTGATGAACCAGAGTGCCTGGAGCATATCAGCACAAGTCAGAAACTTCATCGAGGTAGTCTGGCTCGCTGCCTGATTTGTCATGCTGTCCATGATGATGATGATAATGATGATGATGAAGTGTGTCTATGCAGCACAAGGATGACCAAGAAGAACCTGACCCAGATGTGAGACGTGTGATGCAATCAATACATGCCTGACCTCAACAGCTGAATTCCAATGGAATGCATGCAAGAGTGACCTGACATCCAGCCATGGGGTGAAGCATGTACAGATGTGTTGGACAAGAAAGGAGTCCTACTAGTACATGTCACTTTCAGGGTCAGCTGAGAAGTGAGAGTGAATCAGTAATGCCAACAGACATGCGCTCAAGTGCAGGTGGGCTGAAAAAGGAAGACAGGGCCCCTGACCCCCTCACCCCCCCTGAGGATGGCGATGTGGTTTGATGAGGGTCATGGGATGAGCCTAGAGAGGGCGGTGAGCTGTACCTTTGGTGAGAGTGCCATGAAAGTTGGTGGGAACATCAACAGAAACAGTTGCACTGGTGCCTTCAGTGTAGCTTTGTGAAAAACCAGCCGTCAGCTTGGCCTCGATGTTCTGGAACAGCTCTGCAAAGATTCTACGCAATCAGATGCATTGTCTTCAACGAACAGTCTACGAGTTAACAGCTTTGGGATTCTGCAGTCTTTCGGTGTTAGCAAAGGCCTCCAGCATAATAAGATGTCCTAAGCTCCAATGGTTATTTGAAGGGTGTTGAGTGTCATCATAAGCAGCATTGCATGAGCAAGCTCAGATGACAAGAATGCAGAGATGGTACAACGCAATCCAGGGCAGTCACATTAACACATGCAACAGACAGAGCATTCTGTGACACACAAGGCAAATTGGTCGTAAAATGCACACGCTGAAACAGTCTTAGTACTGCAGTCTTAACACCGACTGACCAAAGGTCTTGCGTGCAACCCTGTTGCTGCAAATTCAGGATAGTGCAGCAGTTAAGGCAAAGGGTGATGGTTGGAGATTATCCAGCACTCACTTGTTCCCAGCTGGATTCCAACATTCCAAGATGATGTTTTGGAATAGCTGCCTGTCATCTGCATAGCGCATCACTTGCGAGTTTAGTACACAGCACATTGAGCACATTAAGCAGGATCTCCTCGATCTGCACAGACAAATTCTGGTGCTGAAGTTAGCTGAAACTCAAGCCAAAGAAGCGTGCCAGATCGAACCAGAGTAGACACATAGACTGTCTGCAAGACAGTACATTAAGACTGGCGGTAAATGTGGCAATGACTCACGCCGATAGTACCACCAGGCCCATAGCAAGTCTTCACTCCTATTCCAGTGCCAGTTGGTGGAGATACATCTCCCCTGCAAGTCAAACTCAGCATCAAAGGTGCCATGCAGAGACACACAGCTGGTCATGTACATGTGGATCAGGTTCGTACTTGAGAAATGCTGCATTCCTTGGGACAGAACAGAGCATCAGTCAATCGCGCCTTGCATGAGAAGACAAGGCAGGAGTGCATATATTGCAGAGAAGTGGATGTGCAGATGCACACATGTACATATGCGTGTCCTGGCATGATAGTGTAGCAATCTGACCAGACGCATTCTATGTGTCTCTAAGCACAAGTGGCGTGATGATCACGCACTGGTATAGCTGGCTGCTTTGTGATGTCAAATTGCTGGTAAGCACGGTGGCAAGCAGTGCTGATTTTGGAGCATGCTATTTAGTGGCCAAATGCATTTTCTTTTTGTCTGCTTTTCACACACATCTCCAGCAATGAAAGCAGCAGTGCTGATGGTCAGACCCATGGTTGCTCATGAGATAGAGCAAGCCGACTTGCGCTATGTGCAATGCAGGCCAGCATACCAGAATTCTGCTGACAAGCATAAGAAGAAACCATGATAAGACAGCACGCAGAGCAACCATTGAAGAGGCTGCTGAGGACGGACAGAGCCTTACCAGACAACCTCATCATTGCCAGCAAATTGCCACTGTGCTGGGTCATATACTGTGATGCTGCTACCCTCGTATTCTTGACTGCTGCAGGGTGGCTGTCCGGTGTAGTCTCCTTAATGCAGGCAAGAATGACTGATCAGCAAAGGGGTAAGCAAGGTACGGTGAGTACACGCCAAAGTCCATATAGGACATCAGCAAGCAACAATTTATGCACAAGCTGACAAGCCATCGCATTTGTTGACACTTCATGGAAAGTAAGCAGACTGTTACTGAAACTAAGCACACTGTTACTGACAATCAGCAGACTGTTACTGACACTCAGCAGACTGTTACTGACACTCAGCAGACTGTTACTGACACTCAGCAGACTGTTAATAACACTAAGCAATACACATGCACAGATAGCCATGGAAGCACTCTGGCAGAAGAAGATGTGTGCTCAGGAGGTTCAATGCACATGTACCTATGCTCTCGTAGTACTCACAAGTCACCTCGTATGACTGCAGGTCACAGGGCACACAGGTCAAGCCATATGCTTACACACAGCATGCTGTGTCCACAAGATAATAGGTCTTTCTCATTGAGCTGTGCTGGTGTCAAGATGTGAGTGCCTATCTATGTGAGTTTGCTATGCAGTGCTGCTATATATTTCAGCATACGATGTGCAGTGTGACAGCATCATGGACAGTTGCTGAGCTTAGAGGCATTGGGCTAGAGACAGAATGAAACCGAGTTGCTTTACACATATGATACGGCACACACAGACACAATGTGGTTTGACGCCTCTGAACTGTGCAGGTGGACTCAATGAATATGAAGGCATCATTGGGTGTGTTGTGTCTTGACCTTGCAACAGGGACAGTAAACGTACAACAAACATGCATAATGCTAAATAGCTTGAATGAACATCATCAAAATACAAAAAGCTTTGCATGAAGTTGCAGGAGCTTACGTCATCAGCAGGGCAGAGGTCTAAGTAGCACGGAATTCCAATGTAGCCGTCTTCACAGGCTTGCAGCAGAACATCAACAGTGTTGTCACTGGTCAGCGTGCCGTCAGTGCAGGATGCACTTGGAGCCAGCTGTTGGTCCAACCACCTGCAGGGCAAGTACAAGGCATTTTTGCAGCTTCGGCATACAGTCCAAAGTGGTGATACCCACAGCTGATAATCAGAACAGGGCAGAAGCAGATGTGAAACCAAACCATGCACCTTTAATACGTGGTGTGTGTGTGCATAGTTCTAGGCATGGGTGTACAGATCTTGTAAGTTAGCCCTGGCAGGTCTGTACAAAGTATTGTGCGCAAGAAAACCTTGTGCCACAGTCAGGCACCAATTTGCAAACAGCTCAACAGGACTATTTGGATGAACAGTACAGACATAATCGAGTTTCTTGCCAAGTAACACCAAGCAGAGGTACTGCATGTTTGATGCCAGAGAAGCTGATTACCAGGTCGGACTATAGCAGCATGCCAGTCCTTGAGCGGTACAGGCGGTTTGAGAAGGACCAACGGGGTTTTCTGAAATTGTGCCTTGATTCCCCGAAGCCTGCGTCAGGTGGCGACCAGCAGCGAAGTCTTCAGAGGGTCTCGCGACAGCGCCTGCGGAATGTCAGGAAAGCTGCTGTCAGTGCACGTGACCCAGTGTGGTGTGGTTTGAGACGCAGGCTCAATAGGTTTGGCTAAGATACTGCGGTAGCCTGTGCGCATATGAACGGAAACAGGCGCAGTGAGACAATTGCAATTGTTTTGAGGTCAAAGCGTGCCAAGGCGGGCGTTAAGTAATTGGCGGCCAACACCTGCGTGCAGATCATGATCAGCCTCATGGTGTCGGTGCCTGCAACGTCAGCAGCCAAAGCACACAGTACAACAAGATGAAGCACTTTTGCGAATCTATCTTGTGATGCCGAAGAGTAAAGTTCAACACAGGCGCCGATGACCTCTGCAAGTTGCCAAGCTTCGAAGTCTATCTCGCGTGAGGCGGAGATCAGAAGCGGATTGAAGGATGTTCATATGCACCGCACGGTCACGAAAAGAGATGTCGAAATTGCTGAACACAATGCTGGCCAACCCGCATTCTGAGCAAGCAGAAAAGCAGAGGAGCAGCTCCAAAATTGAAGCATGTCTGTTAGTATTGCACTAGCTATAGCGCTAGCTGATACGGTTTTGTCTCTCTGCATGCGATTTGAGTGTATAGGCAAGACAACGAACTGCATGCAAAGAGACAAAACACACATATGTGACGATGCAGACAGTTCCTTGAGTCTGCAATCAGTAAACACTTGTGCAGCACTGATCAGTGTCAAGCGCACCTGGACAGGCGCAGCCCAAGATGACAACGGACACCAGCAATGCCGAGAACACCGGCGACACCACTTCTAGTTTACTAGGGGCTCGTATTTGCCTGTACTATGACGGCTGCTGTTTCAGACCATGGACTCATCAGCGTGACCGAGTGTGAAGTCGTATGTGAAGCTTGCAGAGAATATTCGAGGCATGATATGACTAAAGCTCCTGTCTAGCTCTTTCGAGCAACCAAACTCAATTGAAGCCTACAATGATCCAATTAGTGGCCTTAGCAGCATCTCTCCTGGTGGTTGAGAGCAAAGTTCCTAACAAACTCAGATTTGAAGCGCGGATTGCGAAAATTCGTGTGTGAGCAGGATCCTGATCCTCCGGAGCTCGAAGATCGTGCAGTGCAGTACGGTACGTGGTTGCAACAAATTTCTTGAAAAAGCTGGCTGCTGCCGGCCACGATCGTGAGCATCAAACAGATTCCATGAACTTCGGAATCGCCAGTGGTTAAAAATTTGGGTCGTCACATCGTTGCATCTGGAAACCAAGGTCTTGCAAGTGAGAGGCTTCAGAGATCATGATGTGCAGTGGGTTGCCTGCTTGAACTGCCTTGCAGCCCTGCCTTATTGTACAACCAGTGACTTCAACGTTCCAACGTTGATCTTATACTGGTACCAACGTAGTTAACATATGCATGCATATCACGTCCCGCTTCAGAGTTTATTTTGAACATGCATATCACATTACATCAACATGTAGTCTATTTAAAATGTACAGTATCCACCGGGCATGGTCAGCTCCAAGTCATCTGCAAGATGACAAGGAAGGAACACCCAAACGCAGTCTGCAGACAGTCATGTGTCCGGCCATGCCAAAGCATTCACATGGTTTCGGAGCCCCGTAGAAAAGTTTCGGCAGAGCTTTCCTGATGCTCATACACGGCACTGCTCACAATTGGGTGCAGAGAACATCCGCTTGTGTAAGGCGTGCCGCAAGTAGCCTCAAGTTCTCAATACAGCTTGCGGACATAGCTCAACTCGGGACTTGCCGTTGATCTCAAGCTGTTCTTGCTTCCTGTCGGTACCGGCACTGAACAGCTCGGTCTGCTCCGCTGACCAAATAGAAAAGAGTGGCAGCACTTGTTGTGACATCACTCATCTGTGGCGATCAATACGCAGCTGTGCCTCTGTCAGCACTCACCTTCAGCGCTAGCCTCTTGCCACACCAACTGCTCTTGCGCCAGAATCTGCTTGCCACCAGTGGCTATGTCGCTGCATTTTCAGGCCAGCGTGCGGCCGACAAACGCAGGACTCGGAAATTGTCTGGCCAGTACAGCAATACCCCCTTTATCCAGGTCTTGCCAAATGCCTAGCCGATGTGTCAGCAACTGCCAATTTGCTATGCTGCTGCCCAGCCTCCAGACAAGAAGGCAGGCAAAGCCTTGCATTTTCACAAGCCATCACTGCAACAAGCATTTACGGTGTCAGCACCTCTTGAGCTGCCAAGCATCTGCTGTGGGACAAGGCAGTATGGCGTCACAGCCTGAGAGTCCTAACCGGTAAATGCTTTCTGATGCAGCTGATTTTCTTAGTGGTATGAATTTGATGACCAATTCCCGAAACTGCACTCTTCAGCAAAGCTTGGTATGATGCAGCTGATTGCACAGCACAGATTGGCTTGCAAGGCACTGTTGTTTATCACGTCTCTAGTCATGCATGTCCGCTGAAACCGATTTGTTGATGTGTGCAGCATGGGGTTTTGGAGCAGGGTGCATGCCCATCCACGGACGCCCAGCTTGCTTAGGAACTGCATCAAAATTGCACAAACCTGGACTCCCAAAAATGGTCCCAGTCTGAAAGACCTTGTTTCAGATGCGATGCAAATGCCATTTCAGCCTGAAATGAACTATCCAAGCTGGTCTGACCTTGTCTGGAAGTCATTTGCTGTTCTGATTTCTATTGTAGTACTTATGGTTGTAGTGTGCACTATTGATAGCGGGTATTTGTATTTCTTGGTCAAGCTGATGCGGAGCCATGCATGAAACAATATAGATCTGTACATGCAGGCCCCTTGAGGGTATCTGACACGAAAGTACTTCGATCTGGCTGATGGCTTGGCTGTTGTGGCATTGACTGAATATCATGAGGACACAGGCAGTGATTGAAGCTAAAATTGACGTGTTCAAATACTGCAGCAAAACCATCGTGTTCATTGGCCGCATTGCACGCAGAGCAGACTGCGTAAAACACAAACAGCCACCTTGGAGTTTAGCAGACTTGCAAAGGTCATGACTGCATCAGGGAGGGTCTGCATTTGGACTGTTGCGTTTCCTTTTGCTCCCTCCCTTGCTTTTGCTTTTGTGCTTCCTTGAAGGTAAAGCTGCCTTCAAGTTCTCAATCTGCTCAGCTGTGCCATTGATTGGTATCAGATTGGCCTCTGCAAAGCTCATTCCACAAGTGGCACATGATAGATCAGTCATCTGCACATCCAGATGAGACTCATGTCAGCAAAGTGTTGCATCAGCAAAAGATTGTCTGTGTTGCAATGCACATGTGGCACTGCTGAGAGTTTGCTGAAAGGACAACTGCATCAGGCTCTTTCACACAGCGCATGGACAATCACTCAAATCAACATGCAGCAAACTATTCACAGTTGCTCCATGTCTATGGTCGTGTGACACGACACGACCATAGACATGTGTGACCACTTTGTCTGCAACCACATGCTCTTTAGAGTACAGAAGCTTGCTGCTACCTGCTTGATGGCTCGGTCACTGAACACATGCCCACACCCACTGATAGCCACAAATGGGTAGCGAGTGCTGTGGAGATGCGTGACAGGGCAGACAAAACGCTCAGGTGCCTCAGCATCTGTAGCTGTGGGCAGGCCAGCTGTCTGTGTGTCTTGTAAGTCTGTGAGATGCACAGTGAAAATGTCCCTGCATAATGCCAGCCAACAGCTCAAAGCAATCCGCAATCAACCATGCACAGAAACATCAGTATCCTCTAGAGTGACATTCTGTCTCGAGGCTGGCAAAATTGTAAATGTTGAAACTGCTTGACGTAGCCATTGAAGATTTGCACAGCTTGTAAAGATGGCGTACCTGGTGGACTTCAGATGCTCATAGCCAAACTTGGAGGCACGCTGTTGATTGAGGTAGCGATGCTGCAGGTGCAGTGCAAAATGTTGATGATCTGCCATATGAAACAAAGTCATTGCACTGTCAAGCTGCTTGCAACAAGAAGTGTATTCTGACCTGAGCAAGATCGTCAACAAAGGCTCCTCCTCTTGATAGGAGGAACTCTAGCACAGCTTCCCTACATTGCCATTTGTGTCGCTTGTCATCATGCAGTGTGTATGCTCTTTGCAAGGATCAATCCATACACAGTGCCATAGAGCAAGCTGGCATGAACAGGTGCAAACTGGGTTCAAGCAAATATGCTACCTTAGCAGGCTCGACAACAGCTTCAAAGGTCGTCATGCTTGCCTGTTGTATAGACTGCCAAGATAATCTGCTACAATAGGAACTTGCAATGGCTGATTGGACAGTGAGCAAGTCGACCATTTGGTGCTCCTGTCAACAATCACCACAGATCAGCCTGCGCTAACACTGTTAACTGCTGACTCTCTCTTGGTGAGCTTTCACATCAACTGGGCAGCGTACTTGACGGTGCGTGGATCCACCGCGTTTCGGTCCTTGGCCGCTGAAGTGCTAGCATTTCCACCTCTAGTGCTGCGACTGTTGTCAGCAGTAGCAAGCTCCCAAGACTGGCCTCGCAGGACGTCTGATCTAGTGATGTATGTGCCACCGTCTAGACCCATTCGGCGAAGACTGTCTGCTACGCTGCTGTCACTACAGCCTGATTCGACTGTGGCACCTTCACCAGACCAATAATCAGTGGGACCAAACAGGCAGCAGGCCAGGTCAAACGGCCAACAATAAGAGCTGGATTAGCAAACTTTCTGTGCCAAAAATCAGGATACTCATTTGGAAAACTTACAGGCTGCATTGGGAGCACAGCTTCTCGCGCTGGCAAAGAATTGCAGAAGCGCTTTGCTTTGTCAAGGCACTGCATTCACCGGTTCATCTTCCATACTGCCTGTATGAGATATGAGCTGCAATTCAAGACGGCCTGATTCAGTGAATAGCCAGGCCAAAATGGCGTCGGATGTTATAGGACACTACGTAGGCCGGGTCGTGATCAAAGACCGCAGCAAAATATTCACATCTAGATCACTCAAACGCCCGTGTACTTCAGGCGTTGCATCACTCGCACGTGCGACCAGCTGGTCTGCGCGATGCAGTGAGGTCAACAAAGTCACTCAACAGCAATTTTTAAGCTCAGAGGCTGCTAAAGACTTGCTGAACTGGCTTGCTGACCGGCGCGGAGCCGTACGGACAGCCGTTGAGGTCGACGCAAGCCCATCAACCGCCGGCCGACGCTTGCTAGCCAACCGCAATTTCGCAGCTGATGAAGTGCTGATGTCCGTGCCACTCGCAAGCGTTTTCGTCGACATTGAGGTATCCTGTCAGCTGAACAGAGCCTTGAAATTGGGGCAAATTGCTCAGCTCTGGGCAGACAACTTGTGCAGGTTGACAAGTCGCAGCATTTGCTGAGTAGGCACATGCAGTGCTGTTGACACAGTTTAGCTGCAGACTGATGCAGGCACAAACATACCTTGGAGCGCTCGAATGGCACTTCGCTTGCTGCAGCATAAATCTCTGTGCCTCAAAGCAAACCCTAATGATGCTCTTATGTGTCCTTGGATAGCTGCATTGCCCAGGCAGGTACTCCATGGGCAATCTGTGTTACCGTATGGTATTCTGACGTCAGCATGTAGCACATGCCTGAGGTTGATGCACACAGCTGTTTAGCCTTGAAATGCATGTCCCCAAAGTTAATGCTGCATGTTGCGCGTGTGTGCATGCATGCATGCATGCATGCTTTGTGGGCCGCATGATGGGAGTCGTTCAACACTTTGCAATCATCAAGGTGATGTCTTCAATACCTTGCAATCATCAGTGTAAAGTCTTTGAGGCTCAGGGTGCTGCATCCTTTCTCAGGTGATCCTTCCTCACATCCACTTTTCAGATGCTGAAATAGTGGCTCTTCAAGATCCTGAAACTGTGCAAGAGGTGCAAGCCATGAGGCTCTCACATGAAGCTTGCTTCCAGGTATGTATCCTTCTGCAGCCATTCAGTGAACTCTCCCACAGCACACTGTACTGAAACCACCTGATATGCCCAGCATCAAAGTCTTGCTGTTTGCCACTGCTAGCTGGGCAGATGGCATGCTCAGCTTGCGTAATGCACGCTGCCATACAGACCATTGATCCTGTCTTAAGCGCTGTGCTGATCTCAGTGCATCATGGCAGCTGTGTTGTCATCACTGTACGCAGAACGGTAGTACCTCTTTTGCCAGTGTTGTCACAGCTTCATACACAGTGGCGAAGCTCCTCACATGCTAGCAAAGACAAGCTTGCATGTATGCGTGTGTCTGACTGAGATCACACATCAGACAGCTGTCACACATGCGTAGTAGGTATGTAAGGGATGAGACCTTACAGGAATGCACAGAACAGGATGCTCTGGAGAGACAAGACTTGTCCTGCACGTACCTAGCTCACCATAAGCTGGAAACTGTGTTTGTTGTTGTTATCATTATTACTGTTTTTTTCCCTTTCTTATAATTATTATAGTTGTTATAATCATTATTATCAATATTATTATCATTATTATCATGTGCAGGAGCTGGAGGAGGATCTGGAGGTGGTGGGATGCAACAGGCAGGACTTCGACTGGGCAGTTTCAGTGCTGCACAGCCGCTGCTTCATCCAAGGGCCTCAAAGCATCCACATGACAGTGCCTGGCGTGGACATGGCCAACCATTCATTCTCACCAAATGCTACTGTCAGGTGCAGACTCTGCCTGTTGCTCAATCAAGCAAAGTAATCAAATGCAACAGCATATATTCCATGTTACTGGCTGTGCTGCTGGGGTGCGTGGCAGCCCTGCCCTTAGCCATGCTGTGCCCTTTCACTGCCCTACCCTGCCCTTGCCCTGCCATTCATGTGCTGTTTGCCTGCTCTGCCCTGCCCGACACATGTCCTCCCTGCCCTGCCCTGCCCTGCCCTGCCCTGTGTGATGGCCTAGTGACCTTTGGTGCTACTGTGACAGGTGTGTGTACAGCCCTGAGGCCAGTCAAGGGCGGGAAGCAGAAGAGGATGTGTGTGACCCCCCTCCAGCACAGCCTGCGGTGTTTCAGCTGCTGTCAGGACCTGATGGCGTCAGGCAAGCTGCTGCTCCTGTACAGCAAACAGTATATCACAATGCATGTATGAGCCGCATAGTATGGGAGTCGCACAGTGCCGCTTTGCTTAGTGGCTTGTGCGTTGGAATGTAGCCCATCAGAAGACGGCGTAGTGCAGACTCAAGCTACAAGTGCAAGTTTCACAATCTGGTTTGCAAACTTGCGCTTGTAGCTTCAGTCTGCACTGCGCTGTCTTCTGATGGGCTACATTCCAACGCTGATGTGCACCAGGGCAGACAAAGTCGTGGTGTTGTGCAAACATGCACTCATGTGTACATCACGAGGGAGGTTGACCATGTAGGAATGGAGAGGAGGTGACCATCAGCTATGGTGATTGGCCCAACGATGTCTTCCTGCTCTTCTTCGGCTTCCTGCCAGAAGGAAACCAGCATGACTCAGTTGTGCTTTTTGACGCTCTTCAAGACCTGGTACACTGCTATGACCTGCTTGTGCAGCAGCAGGGCCAACAAGCACAGCAGCAGCAACAGCCGCAGGAGGCACAGCACAGAACAAAACAGGAACACATACAGAATCAGCACTTGCAGCAGCAGCATGGTAAACATCCTAGAGCGGGTCAAGATCCTGAGTTTCAGGCCTCAACATCAGATGCATATCAGCAGCCAGCAGGGCATCACCAGGTTCTGCCACAAGCACATGCAAGCAGCTCTCATGGCAGCACTGACCTAGGACCATCAAGAAACATGCAGCTTGAACATTCAGATTCAGGAGCTAGTCATACCAGTACACAGCCTAATTCAGATCATCCACCAGCAGAAAGTGATGCAGTGCATGTTGAAGCTGCCTCTCAACAGGAAGCTGGCTCCGAAGCTCATGCAAACAGCATGCCTGAGTCTCAAAGCTCAGACTCAGGCACTGATGAGACACAGCGCCAGCTGGCACTTTTGCAAGCCAGACTGGGCCCTGGGGATTGGACACGGTAAGACCATGACTAAGCAGGCACCACAGCGTCAGTGTAGCTGGGCAGACAACGTCAAAGCCCTGTCTTCAGCATTTCGCATTGACAATTTCACCACAGCAGACTTGAGCATGTTTTCTTTTATATGCTGCGCACAAGAGGATGCTTATTTCAGGCACCATTGTACCTGAGCAGAGTCAATGGAGGATTTTGCGTGTTGCCATAAGCTACCCCTTTTGTAAGAGCTGCAGCGGCCTAGCGCCTGCACCTGCGTCGAAAAGACGACACAGTCAGCTTTTACATCAGCACCATTTTTGCCTGCTTTCTTGTTTCCCTGAGCTGTGACTTTGGCTCATCAAAGCTGGGTATGTCAAGCAACTGATCAGCACCTGGTGTGCAGGCTGGTTGTGACAGCAGCAGGCTTTGATGGCCGCCTCATACACGCTGCTCAAACGCTTGTACATCTGCATGAAAGCAACTTGGATGATGAGCGGCTGCAGTCCCAGGTGCCAACTCTTGGTAAGATCACTGTGTCAGTCTGAATCCGTATCAGTCTGAATCTATATCGTACTGAATCCATGCAGCCCCTGGTGCATTGCCTTGCACCAGCTTCCCATGCCTTTTTGGCACAATGCACTTGCACATGCAAACGGTTCACTTGCCCAACATTCAGCTGTACATTGCTGCCCGGCCCTCAAGGCACAGCAGTCAGAGCACTCAGCATGTTAAATGTACACTTGATATTGATACTTAGCCTATTCTGATAGACCCCAAAGGCTGGTCTCCCTAGACAGGCCTGTTCAAGGCAAAGATGCGGCACTGCACTGTGCATGTTGCACACAGTACAGCTTGTTGTAGGCAAAACTCACTCCGTGCATTACGTGCCTGCTAGCTCTGTACCCTAAGACCTGGTAGGAGTTGGGATGTGTGGTTTTTAGCAAGCCAAATGTCTCAGTTGCTGTGTCAGTATAGAGCTCATCTGTGATGAAAATTCAGCTGTACAGCCGTGACCATTGACAGCATTTGTGCAGCTGATGGGTTTGGGGGGCACGGTTTATATGTGTCACAGTCTGGTTTGATGTCCTGCAGGTGCCTTGCTTTCATTTCGATGCAACCAGATGCGCAGTCAGTTTGTTACAAGCATACAGCAGGACGTACAACAGCTGCGCAGTAGAGAGCTCGATGACAACATGCGCCTGATGGTGCAGTATCGCCTTGGCAAGAAACAGATCTTGCAACATGCATATGATGCATCGACTCAGATGTGACTGTTGCAGTATGGACAGCTGCTTATCACTTCAACAATTTTACACAAACAATACATTTGCAGTTTAGTTTACATGACAATACAATGTTCATTCTGGTAAAAATAAGGATGTTTGACTTGTGGATGCCCTGCATCTGTGATGCACACAGATGCATCATTTTCTTGTACAAAATGAGTCATTTTCTTACACAAAATGAGCTGCAAGACCCATTGCAGCTCCGGAGCCAAAGAAATGGCAGGTCATTTGGCAAAGCAAAAGATCGCAGAGGTCTAAACGGCAATACTGCAGCACACTTTGTCAGCATGGGGTTACACAGTCATGCTGACACTGATTCACCGCTATGATGCGAGGCGGCATGATGAATGCTGCTTGCGCTCATTGCTGCCTAGTCCTCTTGCGACCAGCATGCAGGCTGCGCAGTAAAGCAGGCAGCAGTGAAGGCTTTGCTGCTGTTGCACCTCTGCATGTTTGCTGCCATGTTAGTGCGTCCTGTGAGACGGCAGCATGCTGCATAGAGGAGCTTGTGGATGCTGTGGAGTAGGTCCGCTGCACAGGTGATGATGCATACCACGCTGTAGACGTTGCCAACAAGCTGCTGTTTTCTGATGACTCATGCCTTGATGCTTGGCCTTGACCTTGCATTGGCTGCATTTGTGGTGTCTGGAATGAAGGCTTATTTGCTTGTCTAGCTCCAGCTGAAACAGCTGCACAGTGTACTGCTGCATCATAGGATTGCCAGCCCTTGAGAGCGACATCTTGATCTGCATGGCGCAGCTACCATGTTGGTCATCAGGACAGCATGGCTAGTGTAAGTAAGCCGTGAAGACAGCAGGGAGAGGTGGCCTGACAGTTGAGGCAGTCCAGCTTACCTGTCCCTGGTGCTTTGCAGCCAAAAGTAAGCTCAATGACATCTTCTGGACTCAGCCCAAAAATCTTTCTGATGTTCTGCTGAAACTCAACTTTCCCTGCCTCTCCTGGCTTGACTTCCAACAGATGTTGCACCCTATTGTGTGACACGGTCATGACAGGAGTCGCCGTTGGCAAATTGCATGCTGTCCTCCAGTCCGGCAGCTCCCCATAGCAGAAGCGACAGGCAGTCTCTTCACTGCAGGACACCGGACAGTCAGGTGTGTCATGCTGTTCTCTACCCGCGGTTGAACAGTGATTGAGAATGTCCTCGGAGCTTGCATCGGCGTCGGCAGCCTTAGCAAGCTTTGTCAAAACACGCTTGGGATCTGCGGTGATCACGTGTCGTACATACCTTCTGCCTACCGACTGAAGTTGCCAGCGAGCAAGACACGCCTGGTTAACAGGACTTGGACAGCGGCATGGCTGTACGAGAGGTTGAGCTTGGTCGCCCGGCCCTAGACACACCCAGCAACTGGGTTCAGCTTCGTTGTCTGCCATCTGGCGCGAGGCTGGCACAAGAACAAGCGACACCATGGACTATCAGAAGCAGTACGACCAACATAAGCAGCGGTTCCACTTGCCGGGTGGTATGTCACGATCTGCACGATCGCGTTCATGTCCAGGCTTGTGTCATGTCTGGGCAGTTTGCACTGAACGACACGGCAGTACTGCTTTTAAGTACTAATCCCAACGCTCGCTATAACGCTCCATCACAGGTCCTTCAAAATAGTTGCCTAGCTGACATACTTAGCGAGGGTGACTCACAGCGATCTCTTTCTTTCTACTGTGCGTCTCGCTGCCTGAAGACAGTCGAAATGGCTGGTCCAGGCTGTCTAGAAGTGACAAGGCATTGTCAGATTGCCATATACTGATATGTTGCCCTGCATGCCTCTGCTGCTGCCATGCTTCGAACTGCTCAAACCTGGTGGCGAATTTACTCCGGCTCATGAGCATTATTGTAGAGGCTGCTAAATCAGCAAGGTCCAGATGTTCCAGCAGGAAGGATAGACGGTCTATAACCCTGCATCACTGTCATGACTCAATTTGTTGCCACCATATGACACAACTCCTTAAGCAAGTCATTACATCATACACTTGCGAAGTCAATGCTGGTGCCTGCTTATCTTATCAATCGGCACTGTCACTGTACAATGATCTCACCTGTGAGAAACACCAAGCAATCGTGCAAAGGTTGCAGATTTCTGTTGACTTGCAATCAGATCTTTGCGCCACCGGGGCCTGTGCATGCACAAAATCTGCATGCGAGTATACTTCTCTTCAACCTGCATGCAGACAAGCAAGGAGCCATGATGCTGCCGAGCCACTTGGTGAGTGCCATATCCCAGCGAATCATGTCCTGAAAAGACAAGAGTGATGAAAGACTTGATGTGACCGACACATATTCAGCAAAGGACCTGCATGATTGTATGGCTCACAACTGGCAAAGTTAGTTGGTTTTGAGGAGAGCTACCTTTTGCATATTGCTTAGTAGCAGCGTTGGCATGTACTCAACCACAGCAACAGTATTCACTGTTTCAGGAAACAGCTGCTGTAGAGCCTTCAGGTTTCCTATGACTTTGCCTACTTTGCACTGCACACCAAAAGCAGAGTGTCTTTACCAGCTGCAATAACTTGCTACTGGGATGCAACAGCAGTCAGCACAATGCTATGGTGCATCACCACGCATGATCGACAATCATACACGTTTGAGACACGGCTGTCCAGGACTAAACTCAGAGCGACGTGCTTTTGCTGCTGGTCAGATTAGCATCCATACACCAGTCTGACAGCATGCTGACTATGCATATGACAAAGTATCAACACGAAGTCTGGTGCCGCAGGGCAGCAGTAGTGCTGGTGTGGCATGCAGCATTCACCTCTAACAGACTGGGGTAATACTCAACCATACGCTGCACATTAGCATCTGGGAACGCTGTTTGCAAAGCCTGAAATCGTGTTGCCAGGGTCTGTGAGCTGAGGCCAAGCAAGAAGGGAGACCTTGTCACCATCTGCAATGACATCAGCATTGCCGACCAAGAAATGCCAGCGGCCCATGAACCCATGCAAATTGGCAGAAATAAGACATAAGGTTAGAGTTGAACACCACCAGCGTACAGCATGTGCACTGAGCATATCATCCAGCTGTTTGCACACGGCGCAAACAGCATGCTATGCTTGAGAAACTGGGCAGGGCAGGGCAGGGCAGGGCAGGGCAGGGCATGCTTTACCTTGCTGACGTCAGCGTGTGGCAGCAGGTCATACAGTCCATCCAGCTTGGCTGACAAGGTAGCTGTTCGGTAATGAAGCAAGGTTGGCATCTTGGCAACCATTGCAGAGGCTTCAGATTTGCCAAATAAAAGCTGGAGGTGCTGCATGTGCCTGATGAGTGTTGTTGGACAGTATGAAAGCAGCAGAGGATCTTTTGCGACAGCCCTGGAGATATTGATGTCAGCAAAAGCAGCCCACAACTGGATATGACGCACTCTGCTGCTCAATTGGTTGTCCTTGGATGTGTGCCTTGCATGCGTCGGGTCATGCTTGATGCAGAAGTCTGCCCTTGAGCCAGCAGACATGAAGCAATCACTTGTTATGCTATATCCAGGTGCCTGTGCCAGTCCTGCATGTGTCGCTGCTATTTGGTCAAAGGAAGGACTGGCGAAGTGTGATTCCAGTCTGGCAGCAGCTGCTGAAGGTGCTGAGACCATATGAGGGGCGCCATCGCTATGGATTCCATTGCTGACATGGTCTTCATGTGATTTCCTGAAAGCCGGATGAGCTGGACAAGAAACGTGCTGACGTCGCACCAACTCCTGAACCAAGGCTGCTTGCTTATTTGCTTGCATGCTACCGTGTGCGCCTGGACGCAAGCAGGTGAAGTTACTGTTGTGATCCGCAATTACAACTTGTTTGTTAGACACATAAGTGCGTGTAATAGCGGTCACTATGTCACTGGACGACGTCGTCACTCACCGCCTTTCGCTGTCGGGCTCTTGACCAGTATCACTGCACTCATTCTGCTTGCTTCAATCTAGGTTCGTCATCGCTAGACGCGGTAAGCTTGCCGTTAACACACCAACGTTTGAATCCGCGCACCTGATGCCGCTGCCAAGTTTTGCTTGCTTTGCCGAATCTCGCTCAGATATACTATCTGCAGCCGTTACACTTCATCAAGTTGGGGACCCCAACTTGGGGTGCACAGGGCCAATGTGCCAATTGCCATGACTTGAGGAATAGCCCCAAACATGGGATTCATTCAAAACAGTACTGTGTAAGCGTGATGAATGAATCTTTGCATATTCTTTGAAACTTGACCCAGGCCCGGAACGCTACTTCAGTGTGGATGCAGAATACGCACTATTTGCATTGTTGACATTCTGCTGCTGTGCAAAGGAAGGCATATGCATGCATGCAACATAGGACCATTCTGCACCCCCATTGAAGAGCGCAGCTTAGATGATGTATCAACATTTTGCTTCCGTGTATTTACAAGGCGGTGGGTGACAAAAGCCTTCTTATGTTTTTTGTCTAGTTGCTGTCAACGTCAGCGGCAAAAGAGATAAGGCAGGGCTAGAATCCTCACTCTGGCAGCCAACGCCTAAATGTTACATAGGAGTGATGTCTGAAGTGAATGGGTCATGGCAACATACAGAGGACTCAATGCGTATGTGACATCCTCAAGCTTGACTAAACCAAGCTGATATAAGGGAGTGCAAACATCAACAAGGGTATGCACATGACATGACCAGTGGTATACTTGCCAGGTTCCGTCAGTTCAAGTATTGATCAAGGTACAGAGTGGGTAATGGCACATCAATGATGAACATGTTCTATCCAGCTGGAGCAGGAGAAGTACTGCTGACGGTGGCTAGAGCCCTGGCCAAGGCGCTTGCCACAGTTGTTGCAACAGCTGTTGACACAGCAGTGCTGGATGCAGCAGCACTTCCACCTGTAACACCATCATCAATGTTGCATGCTGCAGACCACTCAGTGCGGCACTCATCTCTGTAGAGATATGCCTGGCCTAATTAGGACCACACTTGCAATCTGACAGATTGCAGTGATGAGTCCTGACATTGATCCTCACAGCTTGAAGATGGAAGTCATGCTTTGCAATCTACTTCCAAACTTGGCCCACGGAAGTTTGCACAACGCAAGTGTCAGCTAACAAACAGCACTTCAAAAACCCTGAACACTTGAGATCAGACAGGGAAAGCACTCCATGGCTGACAAATCAGCTTACCATTAGCAGCTGTTGCAGAAGCCTGGGCTTTGGCTACTGCCACCTTGATGCTGTTTGTCAGACTGGTGGAACTGGCTGCCGCAACTGCTTGTGCATTGTCTGCATCACCACAACCTCAACGCTCAGCAAGGATCTTGACAAGTAGGTGAACATTGTTGCATGGCGTGCAGGAACTTCTTACAAAGTATAAGTACATGACTCAGCATGCTCTTGAGGTGGTCTTGAACAGTGTTTATGACAATTGCAACCTAAGCTGCCTGTGTATGCCAACACCGATTCACACCGGCTAGATGATCACCACCTGGGTTCACCAATTGGCAACGCCCATTTGCCTAATGCACTGCCTGTGCGCGACAGTCAAGATTGTTACAGCTATGGTCAGAGGTGGTTGCACTCACTGTTGGTTGCCGTGGCAACAGCCGCTGCAATGGCCTGGGCAGTTGCACTAGCCACAGCGCTGGCGGCAGCAGAAGCATCAGCACTGCCAAAGGAGCCCTGACCTGTGACATACTGTGTTGTCAGCAATGAGCATGCTAAAGGCTTTGCATAGACTAGCATGGATATCAACAATCAGCTGACCTGAGGTGGTGACTTTAGCAGTTGCTGAGGCAACTGCTACAGCAACTGCCTGTGCAATGGTGGTGGCAGCTGCCTGAGCTGCGGCCGTGGCAGATGTGCCACCTTTCACCTGAGCATGCAAGAGTGTGTCATAGGGCCTGGGAACAGTCAAGCTTCCTTCAGAGGTCCAGCGTTCACACAAACATGTTGAGGTCTGGCTGGTGGATCGTCTGTCTGGACCAGCCACAACAGAGCTTTGAAGATCATACCATGGCAATTGGCTTCGGACATCACTATGTTGAAGGCCATGAGCAGTAGCCACTTGAAGGTCAATTGCAAGTGTGGCTACAAAGCCCATGTCAGTCTTGAATTAGAGGCACGAGGCTTACCGCAGCAAAAGCTTGAGCCACTGCAGTAGAGGTGGTACTGGTGGCTTGACTGATTGACTGGGAGTTTGCACTGGCGACTGATGTCACCATGCCTGCAAATATACACCGCCATTTTTGCCTTTTTCCTGCTTTGCAATCAATAACATAAACTCGGCAAGGTTCAAGCTTTCCACAACGTATCTGCAGGCACCAAAATGTGAGGAGTTGCAGGCAGTAGATGTGGCTTTGCGTTGATGTCAAGTTGCATTTGCTTATGCGCAGTTGTGACCATGCAATAACAAATTTGGACCAGGTCCTAATCAGGCACAATTGCAGCGGAGTTGCAGCAGAGCTGAAGCATACTGTTGGCCCCGTTGGCAAGAGCAGTTGCCACTGCATTAGTATTGCTCAGACCCTGCATTGATCATACATCATCATTTCATGAATCATAACTTGATGAGGCTGCATGCACCAGGCTTCACTACTACATTAGTGTGCAGTGCTAAGTTAGTCATGTGCAGCTGCAGAGAAGGTGTGTTTTTGAGCGCTCAGATGTTGGTTATAAGACACAAACAGGAGTATGCATCAGCTGTGATTGCAACATGGCTGATCCATGCATGAAGCTGTTGCGAACAGCAAGTACCTGCATGGATGGAGCAGAGTTGCCAGTCTGCATAGCAACAAGTTTTGTCAGCATTCAGGGTGACAACTGAGTATGTCAATATGAGCTTGAGTCAGACAAGCCATCATGCTGATCAGCAGGAACGCCTGAATCAGTAGCTGGTCGACATGTAAACCTACCACTTGAGCAACAGCCTGGCTGATAGCAGTTGCTGGAGCGCCTTGGCTCAAAGCCATGGACACAGCATTTGCACTGGCAGTCGAGTTGCCCTGCATGCAAGCACGCAACATGACATCATGATCACAGCTACATGCAAGCAGCAGCAGACTGACTGGGCACACAGGTCCTGTTTTCCTTGTGTCAAGACTGCTCTGCCAGCAATCGTTGCTTATGCGTCATGCTTGCAGCATTTGTTGTGAAAACCTCCCTCAAAGTTGACGCGCCGGCTCATCGACAGGTGTTCACTTTGCTAAGGCACTTATGTATGAGCAGGCAAAGCTAACCTCAGCAGGGGACTTTGTAACAGATGGCTTGCAAAAAGGGACCTCTAGATACTGTAGCTACTAGTTGTATATCCGTGTACACATATACATGTATGCGGTATACACCCACTGCCTAAGCTGAAAGCCTTGCAGAAATGCAGCAAACACCAGCTAGTAGCACTTCATTTCAAATTGTTTGATATCCAGTTCAATCCCCGGGTTCTCCCAATCCGTCCCGGCATTGATCACGTCCAGGAAAGTTCAGAAGAACGGTTCTTCGCTTTTTGCGTTGTTACCGCTTTTCGCACCTTGCGAATGCATGCTCATCCGAACATCTTGAGGCGCAAACATTATACCATTCGTGAACCACGTGCACATGTTACTAACAGACAACTTGCAAACAGGGACCTTTGAAACTGCGCAACCGGTAGGAAAGTGCAGAAAAGCACCATGTTCGAACGCATGTACATACCGTGGAAGATGCTGTTGCTATAGCAGTTGCAATGGCGTTCGCGCCGGATGAGCCCTGAGTGGCTGCCTGAGCAATCGCAGTTGCTGCACTCTGGGTGTTGCCCGAAGATAGCAAGTTAAAGATGTAAGCAGCCAGCTGGGAGGGGTCAGTTGGGATTTGCTGCAGGGTCCTGCCCACGAGCATGTGCTCCTCATGGTCGCCCAGCGACAGCCCTGTACACACATCGCGTGAACACTAAGCGGCGGACTTGCGGACCGGCGTGTGGCAGTCAGGCGCCAGTACCACAGCAAGACCCATTAACGCAGCCACTTGACATCAGCCTCGGACGTGCAAGTAGAGGCAAGTCACACAGAACAAGGCTTGCAGGTCAATCCTGATGGCATTGAGTGTGTCAGAGCGTACTGGTGAGGCTGCCTTGAAGCTTTCTGGCGGCGGAGACTTGCAAAGCGGCAACTGCCAACAACGCAACGAAACAGCACCCGCGGCCGCTCGTCTTCATCCTGTCGCGCAGGGTTTGTTGAAGTGGAGCTCGTGGACGCCCTTGTATGCAAAGATGAAACGAAGCTGGTTGCTTTGAAGGGAACAAGCGGGCGCAGGTGTTACAACTGCCGAGATCACAACTCACGGCATGCAGCGGGAATGAGAGTTGGATAAGATCGGGACATGGGTGTTGATGCTGCTTCCTTGGAGTGTACGTACACTAAGCGTCTTTGGTGGGACGTGCCGAGCACGGATCTGAGCACTGATCGTGATTTGGGCAAATGATCATCGTCCGACAGTGCACAGCGTTGAATCATCCATCGGTGCTTCCGATGACTTAGTAAACTTCCGATGAAGCATCCGACGGAGCTTCCGAAGGGGCATCAGCTGCCAGATAAGCTGATGGAGCTTCCGAAGGAGAATATGATGAAGCACCCAGACAGCTCTTTTCAGTCCACTGGGTTGGGCATGTCATGCTTCTGAAGCTTGCAGCTCAATGACTGCAGCATGCCTCGTCCAGCTATATGTGCATTCACAGTTGCATGAGGAGCCACATGTGCATGTGTGAGGAAAACAAACCTGTGAAGCCTGTCTTCCAGAGGCTTCGTGATGTCACCAGGAAGCACAGTGCGCACGGCATGGTCAGGCAGGCATGCGTCAACAGAAGAGCATCAAAAAATCTCACAGTCACAAACAAGACTACCTTGTAACCGTTACACAACCACAGTTGGTTCACCTCAGGAGTCAGCCAATAAGGGGTGTTGGCAACACAGGCGAGGACACTGCAGAGGTCTGCATCAGAGCGCAGAATGCTGCTGAGCTTGAAGTCAACGGCCTGCACTCACCCATGCTTGTCAACCAGCAGGTTTGGAGACTTCAGATGCAAAATGGGAGAAGCAATGGTTGCAGCCTGCCCTGCAAGACAGCTTATTTGTCTCTGAACTGCAGCAGCCTGTCATGAATAACTTGTTTGCATGCCAGCTGTTTTTCCCCAGCTCAAGACAACTGTACAGTAGCGAGCCAACTTTGATATGACATGCGCATTGCATACTATGGTATTCAGGTTGCAGTTGCTGTAACAAACAGATAGTTGCTTAATGCATGTTCATGCTGTATCTGCACTGCAAACCAGGGAACAAACAAGCGTGCAATGTAAAACACCTCCTGTCATGCAGGCGTGTTATGCAGCCCTGCCAGAAAGCACCTGATGATGATGATAGTTGACAGTCATCTCAGCAACACAATTGTAACAGACTAACATCTGTTACGTCCAAGGCCATGCTGAGCCTTTCAGGCCAGAGCACCGGTAGCAATTTTCCTGATGACATCACATAGGGACCTCTGGTGTTGGATTTAGAGATTATGCACACTGGGTTCAGGCCCACTTTGTCAGATCTTTCATGTGAAGCAAATGTTTCCTGTGTAGCAACGGGCCTTTAGCTTACCTTGGCTGTGAAGCAATCTAGGCAGTTGCATGTCTTGATCCTCAGTTCCTGATGTCCATCATGTGTTTTGCAAAAACCAGGTGCCAAGTCATATGAGGCATGAAAGTGAGCAGTGTTCTGGCAACACTGCTTGGTGTGCAAACAATATCAAGACAACTGGCCAGCTGCTGACAAGCTGCCTGCTGGGGCAAGCTCAGGAAGTGCATGGTGACCACAATACAGACAGTGACAGATATAGTTCAGTTGTGATTGGCTTAGTGTACACGGCATACTCCAGTGCTTGCTGGCATTAACATGCGCTGCTGCCCACGCCAAGGCTCTGCCCCCTGAAGGGGCATTGGCTTGTGTGCAACATCACAAATGGGCGCACTGCTGCTACTAGTCATGTTGTTTGTGACAAGCTGGGAGAACAAATTTGGACATGTTTTGTGCATGTTGACAGGGGCACGCTGAAATAGTATGCGCAATGAATTGAGACGCCTTTCTATCTTGATATGTTGCAATGCCAAGAGGCATACAAAGGCTGCGCCCTGCCAAAGGGAAGACCTCACCTCTCTTCCAGATAGCAACGGCTGATAGCTTTACATCTGATAGCTGGAGTCATCAATTGCTTGCCCACCATGGTCCAAGTTCGGCAGCACCTTGCCGCTTGGCAGGCTCACCATTCCCTCTTCTAGCTGAGCTTCCATTGATCCTGTTCACATGTACATGACTAATGCACCAATTGTGCTCTCATGACAAGGACACGCAGTATGAGCCAATTGCAGGGGCAGACAGTGACGTACAGTATGACCATGCAAGCAGGAGTATCCCATACCTTTGCCAGTCAAGTCAATGCATGCGCGGTAACAAATCAAAGCAAAACCAATGCTGCCTTTTCTTTCCTGTCAAGATGCTCACCCTGCAAACGCTCTGACGTGGTCCGCCGCTGTGTCAACCGAGTCTATGGAAGGTCTTGCATTGGTGGCATGACTGCGTGCACATGTTGGCAGGGCCCAATCCCGCCCCCCCCCCCCTCCAAGACAGGGGGAGTGGGGCCCCTGTCTGGGGGTGGGCCCTGATAGGGAGACAGATTCTGCATCTGGGTAATGACCTTCACAGCCACATATGTCTCTTGCCGTTTTGCCAAATACACCTGTCAAGTTCTGTCTTGAAGGCAACTTGACTCAGCAAACCTCCAACCAAAGCTCTCAGGAAGTCCTGGGTGGATCAGAGCTGGTGTGGACACTACTAGGTGACACAAAGCAGCCTTTATGATGAGCAGAAGCTTGCTCAACACATTGGGACACAGAATTGCCGGACAATTCTGAGCCATTGCTGCTTGAGTGGTCACCCACTCTCACCTTGAGTAGCATAGCAACAAGCAGAGCTTGTCGGCTGGGAGAAGCTTTCTGCAGTGTTGAGACATCTGATGGCTGCACTTGGCTGACTTTTCTGCGATAACATGAATGTCTCTCTCGTTTCAAAACCTTGTTGTCTGGGTGCACCAACAATCAGCACAATATTGCGCTGGAACGTCAAGCACGATCAATAGCAATCCTTCTCTGAGCCATTATGAACTCAGGGTAACATGCGATTGACGCTGTGCTGGTCAGTATCAGCATTCCAGTCTGACAGCATGCTGATTATGCATATAAGAAGGCATCAATACACAGTGTCTGGTGCTGCAGGGCAGCACTGATGGTGGTGTGGCATGGTGGCTCTCACAGACTAGGATAACACCCAACCATACGCTGCACATCAACATGTGGAAATGCTGCATGTAGAGCCTCATATCATGTTGCCGGAATTTGTGATCAAAGCTAAGCAAAAAGGGAGATCTGATCACCATTTTCACTGTCATCAGCACTGCTTGTCCACAACTACAGCAACACCTGCTGCCGCCGCCAACATCTGCTTGCTTTTCCCGATCTCCCTCAAACAGATTCCCTCCGCCGCGGATCCGGCTGCATCAATTCGAGATTTGAGTTTAGTCCCAGACCGCTACGATCGGCGGCCGTTACGCTTTTCTGCAGATGCAGGATCATCTGCAGATCATAGGTTGCAAAGCATCCCACATTTGACTGCCAGAGACAGGGCTTCTATGCGCGTGCCTCGGCAAGCATGGATCTGGCATCAGCGCCGCCTGCAGAAAGTGTGAGCTCAAGACCACAGGTAAAGACAGGATTTGGCAGCAGGCATAATAGCCCTTCTGTGATCACACTTTGCTCTACTGGCAGGGACCCCGAACCGGCAGACGTGCAGCCAATAATTTGGTACCAGCTGTCAGTGATGCTGAGTTTGCGAGTGACGATGTCAACCCAGCTGCACCAGCTGGGCCAAGACCTCAGGTGTGATCACAGCTGCCTGGTTGAGCAGCTTGTACTGCCACAGGATGTAGCCTGATGCTATCCCGCTGATATAACACCTCTGCAATTAGGTACCTCGCAGGAGAGCTGGCTGGGGAGATGCTGCAGCTGATGGACCGTCGCGCCCTGGCAGTTGGGCAACAGAGACCACTGCAGCAACTGGTGACAGCTTACAACTCTCAGGCATGTCGCGCAGAAAAGCTGCTCAGGTGTCTGCAAAAGAAGAAGAAAGGTAGGGAGATCAACTGTGTTTATAGCGTTTGCATAACCCAGGTCAGTTGTTCCAGGCATCCAGTATGCTCTGATGCAAAGGGAACCACTGTTGCGTTATGTTTTCTGCGTGACGATTAGTGATTGACACAGGCAGCCAGAGTCTGCTGAACCAAGCCAGCAGATAGAAGAAGTTGACACAGTAAGGCACAGAATCTTGTAGCTTGTCAGTGATCTTTGCTGAGTCTAACAGACCCCTGCCTGAGCCACCAACACAAAATGCAGTTTATGGACATTCCTGATCTGGAAGTCGAGGAAGATGTGTCGAGGCAAGTGGCTGCAGCGCCAGCAGCTCGCAGTGTGTCGATCATAGACATTGCAGAGTTGGAGAGCGAGGATCTTTTTCGACTACCAGTAGTTGCCAAGGACCATGAAGTTGATCTGTCCATTCTGATGGCATGTCTCTGTCCTGCTGCTGAGGTAAGTAGAAGCTTTTGCAGCTTTCAACCACATGTGACAATAGTCGCATCTGTCGTGTGTTCACAAGCAGGTTAGGAACCCATAAGCAGGTCTTATGTCTTCTCTCTGCTTATGCACCGGTTGTGAGCACATATGCTGCATAAAGGAATGGATGGCTTTACAAACATGTCGCCTCTCAGTGCTTGGTTTGATAAACTGTTTTGCAGGTAGCTGAAGAGCTGGTACCATGGGATTTTGAAATGCTATTGACAGAAGTAGCCTCAGCATTGAATTCTGAGAAAGACATGTATACCAGCAAGGATGACCAGCAATAACTATCAGTGTAGTACCTTGTTCAGCATTAACATGCTCCCACATTGCTCATTTATGCCACAGTTTGCTGTTATACCTGCATGTTGGCCTGCAACTTTATAGACTTATGTTGCCCCAGGGCCTGCAATGCTTGTGTTAGAGCATGCTGCTCACTTGAGACTGTACACTGCATCTGCATGTGACCACCCAATGCTTACAATCACGAAGCACTCTAGCAATACTTCAATCACTTCATCAATGTCTATAAGGCCTAGGTGTTATGTCTTGTTTTGACTGTGCATTAGTACATGTATGCTTCCGCATGTCACAATGGATGCACAACAAGGGACAGCATGTACATGTGGTAGTGGTATAATAACATGGCAGCGTTTTTTAGACATCTGAAAACACATGATATGAGGTGGGAGCTGAAGTCACAACGCCAGAGTCCAGGCGCTATCACCCTATTACAGTCATGCACAAATTGCCTTCGTGTCGCTTCACATACACAAGGCACGTCAATCAGCAGGCAAGATCCTAGCTACAAAACTGAAAGCCACTGCTGGAACGTTCAACATGCAGAGAGAAAGAGAGAGAAGCGTTTTACAATCTTTGTCCAGCAGGTAAATCATGCGATTACAAACAGGCCTTGTTTTCCCGCCTGAGTAAGATCGTGGAACGAGGGCGAGGAAGAAGATTAACGGCATTCCAGGTCATGTCACAGGTCGTGTCGCGGCGACATTGTCGCCGAGCAGCCTGCCAGACTGACTACAAGATCGCATGATGCCACCGTTTCTTACCACGGCGATAAGTGCTCGTGTCTCGCAACTTGGACACTGTGAGACTACCAGCTGTGCGGCGGGCACGTACTTCGTGACAAGTTGGAGTTCAAAGCGTCGACACAAGCTGTGGCAAAATCTTGTAGTCAGTCCCTTCGATACTTGTGTGTGCTCAGCGAGTCTCATCGTGCAAACTTTCTGTCAGGTATTACAGCTGTCTAAAAGCGTAGTAAAGACGACTCATTCATGAGTGTCTGCGAACGCTGCCACCGCTCCTTGATCCACAATCGTGCTTGTTGCTACGCTTCCGTTGAAAAGTATCGCTAACATCTTCGTGTAATGCAGGCTGACTCATTTTGATTTGTTGAGGCTCAGTCGCAAAAGCCTTGTCACGTATCTCGGCACCAGTCTTGGCACCACTCACTTCAGATATGCAGCCATGCAGCAGCCTCAAGGTCGGCCTCTACAGCTATTTATGGCTTATGGCACTTCTGTCCCACCATCAGCAGCTTGCAGAAGCACGCGAGCTTCAGGATGTTATCCACCTACAAGTACAAGCGCAGTCGGGCACGAGAGTCAACCGGAATCGACCCTTAAGTGCCAAAAACACCTTCACAGACGCAGCTCATCTCACGGAAAGGTTCAATCGGGTACCAGTGTGCAGCCATGCATATCCTATTATTCATCATCCCATTATGCATCAGCCATCAACAGACCTGTCAAGCAGTGGGCCATCATGGGGAAGCTACTTGCCGGTCAGCATAGGCGGTGTGACAGATCCAGCAGACCAGCACGTCGTGATAGCCATTTCCAAGATTGAGCAGAATGAGCCCACATACAACCAGCACCCAAAAGACAGCTGCCCAGATGCCCAAGTCAATGGACTCAACAGCTTGTTTGTCAGATATGAAAGCAGTGAGGTTGGTCCTAAAGATGATGCTACCTCAATGTCTAGAGGACGCACATATTTCATCCACTTTACAGCAAAAAATGAAGGTGGCCTGTTCTGTGATGGTATGGTCAACGTTTGCGTGCCATCAACTGGTCACAGCAGCTGCGTCACTACTGACAATGACGTTCTGCATGATTCTAGCACATGTCCCCTTCACGGCCTGATGTCAAGCCTCAACCTAGATTGAACAGTCACCTGACGTTGACGCTTTGAACCTTGCATGCCGTGTGCTTGCTATGCCGTATATTTGTTATGGAATATATGTGCGCACCTGTGGGCCCAGCATTTCTACATGTTTTGTTGACTGACAACCTTATAGTTCAGAATACTTGGCTTCCAACTGCTTTGCTCTCTCTGATCATCATCATGTATTACCACCAGTAGCATTTAACAAACTCGCTTATCATCTCAGCATGTACAGTGATAGCACTTGCACTCATCACATGTAAATGCATCGGGAGTATACAGATGACTAGTATTGGATGCCACGCTCTCCAGGTCTGTTCTCATGGTAATCAGTCCCAGCAGAAAGTTTCTGGCAGACTAGTTTGGTGCCCTGTGGAGTCACAGCGTTCCTCAAACTTTACTGAAAATTTGCAGTTTTTGCCTGGCGAGTGATCAAGTTGGCGACAAGAACTTTGCAACTCTTGCTCAGCACGCCAAGCACATCCCAGTACAGCTATGCAAATAACTATCCAAGCATCATATGATGGATCTGCATGCAGTGCAGGCACGCCCTGCTCCTAGCTCAGTGTGAGACAATTTCCTTCGTTTCCTTGGCAAGCACTTGAGGTGATGTTGGGTTGCAGCCTTTTGTCAACCTGAAGCTCACGTGGTCTTCGCGCCAGATTGAGTGCGCATTGTAGCAACTGCCAGTCGCTGGACTGATGCTCAGGAGTGCACTGAGGAGCCTTTCGTGACCGAGGAACCGCTGAACGTTTGGCGTTAGTTGTAGACACTCCGCGTCCACGCCAAGTTAGGTTAGGTCGCTACTTTCTGGCGATGCTAACACGGCCGTGGTTGGGCTCAGGGCGGACTGCCGAGTGAACTGATTCCTGAGTATTGGCCGCACTGCCTGCTATATTTGTAGCATTGAACGCTGCGTCGTCCGCTTGCATAGCCGCAGCTACTGCGGGTTCCATATCAAGCGCGCCTTAACAACATCCACGGAAGGACGCGTCGTCTGCAGTAGTCAATATTACTGCTTCCCACTGATGACGCCGTGCACGCCGTACTGCTCGATCCTGATACTGTTATGCACTCTGGCTCTGGGGGTCACAGAGGGAGCAGGTCAGGCATCTTGGAACAATCAAGCCTGCACTCCCGCTTTGTGCTCGCTGTTAGCCCGCCTAGTGCAAGAGTAACTCATCTGCAGGCGGTTCTGGAGTCCCGAGCATTGAGCTAAAACATCAAACTCGCACTCTGTTGCAAGCTCTGGCACCAGCTCCTTCTCCATCCAGTGTCTTGACGTTGCAAGCAGGCACTGGTGATGTACAGGTGTGATACAATGTCTTGTGTGGATACACTTTGAAACTGCAGTTGTCATACACGCTATGCATGTGCTGCAGATTGCCGGTGCCGTTGAGCTTCAAGTCACTTGCCCTTTTGTGGTGCCTTTCAACCAGGCTTCTCAGGTACAAACTAACCCTGCCTTGAAGCATCTGACTGACCTGCCTGTCAAGAGCCCTGTCTGTTTGCTTGCGCAAGCAGCATGGCACACTATTCTCGCAGTTTACATGATTACCAATAGCCACTGCAAAGCACAGCGTAGTCTCACAGTATCTTCCCGGCTTGGTGTGCCCAATTCTGCACTGGCATAGCATGCTATTGCAGCATGCGACAGCACATGTTAGCTGTCCCCAGACGTATCACGCATGTGCTAGATGTCAAGCTCATTCCCAGACATCTCACGCTACAATACTTGAGCAGCCAGGCTTTGTAGGTACTGATCACTGATTCGCTGCAAGCTGTGCTTCCCCCCAACACCACCATTGGCCAAGTCAACATGATGCAGCAGCTGAGCAATGACACTGTCATCGTGAGCACACAGTTCAGCATCTGGGAATCTCAGCTGCCAATCTTGCTGGCAAACAAATGCTGTGCCTTGGAAGAACTGTATCTGCAATATGCTGTAGAGCGAATTTCACAGTCTGCGACTGGTGAGCCTGCTGCAATTCATTGTCGGCCTGTTCATCATTGCAACTTGTCTGAGGAGCGGGTTTCCAGCAGTCTACCACTGATCTCAAAGGCTGCATCAGAGGGCAACTTCAGGCTGAAAGTTGTGTCCCAGCAAGTCAGTGTCAACACACACATCACCTCATGATCTGTCAAATGCTTAAATGGATCAAACAGAGTGTTTGTGACTCATCCAGCCATGCATTTGGAAATGCATTTTCGTTCACGCTCTGCAGCAACGATGTGAGCGGGTTAGTTTTCTGGGCAGATGCATGCAGCAACCTGTAGCTCAACTTTGACCTGTCACACCACTTTGCTGACCATGTTCTGCTTAGGCGTTGGCAGCTCCTCATCTCTCAATGAGTCAATCAGATACCCAATAGGTTATTGATTGCACCTGTGATAACAGGGCAAAATGTCTCCATGATATTGATCAACTGGACAATTGGTAACACATCCATGAAGCAAGCACCAGCAGCAGCACCAGGTGCTGCAGCATCCAGCCCAGCAGCTGCCACAGCAACTGCTCCAGCAGCTGCCGACACAGCTGCCATGGCCCCATTGGGACCAAGCCAGGCAAACCCTGACCTTCCCCTACCCTCAGGGCAGGCCGCCAGTATTGACCCCTCAACCCCTTTCTTTCTTGGGGGCGTCACAGCAACCTCCACCTTGCAGCAGGCCATGGCTAACTTCACTGTTGTGGATGTGCCTGTGCGCACCATTGCTACAGAGAACAAGACTTTGGCAGCAACAGTACAGCTGGCTATAGCTCACAGGTGAGAGGCATCACTTGCATATGGGCTTCATCAAAATGGCATGCTGTTGACAGTCTGTACATGCAATGAGATTGAGCCATGACCAAGTAGCCTGCAGCTTTCTCATGATTGTTAGTCCCATCAACTTTGGTGCTTGCTGAGGGACTCGCCATCTCATGTTGGCGTCATTGACAAGTTCAGAAAAGCTGCAATCTTGCAAAGTTCATACACCAATGTGAAGCTACAAGCACTGTCACAGCATGCCATGCTCATCCCCCTTTCTGCATGAATCTATGGGAAACACACTCCCCTGTCTGCATCACTCTGTTGAAGGCTCATTTCCCTTTCTTGCACAAATCTGTCGGAGGCTCATCCCCCTTTCTGCATAAATCTGTCGAAGGCTCGTCTCCCTTTCTGCATGAATCTGTGGGAGGTTCATCCGCCTTTCTGCATCAATCTATTGGAGGCTGATCTCTCTTGCTGCGTGAATCTGTCAGAGGCTAAACATAAGCAGTGCCATCTGCAGGTATGCAGTGAAGACCTTGATGTGGAGCATGGGTGTCCAAGTTGAAGTCCTCAACATGACAGCCAGCTCCAACACTAGCATGGTGCCATCTGTGGATTTTCACAACAGGTCAGACTTTGTTTCTGATGATGCTTCACAGTGCACTTGTACATAGACAGCCGTTGCACCTGGCTGCCTTATATTGTCAACCTAGCCTTGGGATAGCGTGATGTCCAGAAGAAACAGATCTGCCTTGTGCGCGTGCAAGCATTATACCGGTTGCTTTGACCCAGTGCCAAATTGCGCATCATGCCAGACCTGAGTGGTGCCGGGTGACTGAGCACTCCTGATGCGGCAGAAGCAGTGATCTGCAGAAGCACTGATCTTGCTGCTGCTGCTGCTGCTGCTGCCTTGCTAGTGAACCCCACCGCTGAGACCAGGCAAGTCTCGTACAGTAGTGCTGCTGCTGCTGCTGCTGCTGCTGCCCATGGTACAGGCCATGTGGTATCTGCTGGCCCTTGGCTGTGATTGCATCATGGGTGTGTCACCTGTGGTCAGGAGGTGTGTGAATGTGCATTGGCTGCCATAGGTAGGTTCACACTTCAGGCCTGTTGTCTGCAGGTTGTGGGTGCCCAACGAGGCGCCGAGTGCTGCTGTCTTTGTGCAGACCATGTTACTGACCGCCACTACTGCTCCAGCACAGTATGAAGCGCTGATGAACCAGTCAGGTATCATTGCGTCTGTAGGCCTGCATGGAAAAGCTGTGCATGACGTGCTCCACCTGTTTGCTCTTCTGAGTGTGCGAAGGCAAGGACGTAAGGACAAAACACGCCAAAGACAGGAAGGCGTATGTGGTGTTTGATACTTCTACTTTGCAACACAAGATGAGCTATGTGGGGTGCTCCTCTGGCTTTCACACTTACCATTATGGACAAGGGACAGCAGTATATGTGCTCAAATCATATCTGCACATATACTGCAGGTATGAATATATCTGTAAGTATGATCAAAGCTGCCTAAGAAGGCACAACGGGCATACCAATCGATGCATATTGCATAGCTCTCTGCTTGTCACACTTCTTTGCATTGTGCTCTATCACTTGCCACGACACATGCCAGCAAACAGAGAACAACTAAGCATGCAGCATGTGCTCTACCAGCTGCGGCATGATCGCCATGAAACCCACCGCAACTGAGCACACAGCATGTCAGTGCACTACACAGATCATGCATAGCATCGCAAGTCAGCATCATGCTGTTCAAAATGCACCTCCATTCAGCCTCTCAGTGCAGCTTGATCTTCAGTGAACCACAGGCTCATTGTACCTAATGCTTATGTGCATGGCACAGCAGGTAGAGTTAACATTCTCTGTGAGCTTGTGTGACTTGTTGTGCACGCATGGCATATTAACACAGCAGACCTGCATCATGACGAATGACCCTCTCCCTTGCATCACCTTGAGCCCCTGTATCCTCCCTGTAGCCAGGCATATGACAATGGATTGCGGTCACGTGCAGGATTCAACGTAGATGTGGACGTGCTGAACACCACTGTGATTGGCACAGTTGCCAACGCCAGTCTGCCATCCATTGAAGTGGTCCCACCCAGCAATGGATTCAATGTCACATGGAGTGCCCTGTTGATGACCTTGGAAATCACATCCGCAAACTTCACGCCGTTCACAGACAGTCATCAGCTGCTGCTGACTGCGCTTACTACACAGGTTACATCCGTGTGCCAGGAACCATACGATGCCACTGATGTGTTGCATGATGCCACTGATGTGTTGCATGTTTGCACAGCACATGCTGGTGTTGGCTGAGTTGAGGGACTTGTTGTTCCTTGCCCGTAGCTCATTACAAGATGTGATTGCTGTCCTTGAAATCCTCGGCTGCTGCATATGAACAAGACCGTATCACGTTGAGAATCCTGCAGATGGAGCTGCACAGTCATGCTGTTCAAGCTCATGTGCCCTTGCAGTCATCAGCCTTAGTCACCATGCTCACGCAAAAACAATTTGCCCAGCCTCTGTGAAGGTGTGTGTGCATGTTCACAGCAAACAGCATTGCTTGCATGTAGGTGCTTCAGCAATACGGCGCCAACTTTGTCAGCATACAGAGCTATAACAGCACAGATACTGTGTCAGGCTCCAGCAGGAAGTTGTTCAGGAAACTGCTGAGTCACCAGCTGGCAGACCGTCCAGGCAGCTACCATGGGCGCCACCTGGCACAGGCAAATTCAAACGCTTCGCTGGCTGTCAACATGCTGGTGACTGTACCTGCTGACCAACAGCTGCAAGTGCTGTCCCCTGGGACCAGTGAGAAAGTCAGTCAATCCCTAGCTGCTTCAGGTAATTCCCTCCTCCCTTGCAAGAGCTCCCAGTGCATATGCAGCGAGTGTATTTGCCAAACCATCGCTGCACTCGTACTTCTGTTCTTAACTGTTGTGATGACTTCATGCAGTCTCCTGCTGCTTCAGATAACATATCCTCTGCACAGCAGCCTTGTACAGGCACTACGCAAGTCCCGACCCGTTAGCTCAGTTGAGCGTGCACCAAGCAAGTAGGACAAAACGTGATGAATCATCATTAACATGTGCCTAAGTGCACAGCACAGCATTATGATGCAGCTAGAGCTTTCAGTGCGTGTAGCTCCAGGCTGCCGGCTTAGGAGGCTCCAGACATCAGCCTCTGAGCTCAGCCTCTGAGCTGGCTGGAAGCTGCGATGTGTCATTGGAATGCTGTGTCACGCAGCATAGACATCTGCCTGCTCAGCTTGCTCTGCTAGTCCAGGGTGTTCAGCAAATGCTGGTTTGACTTCAGTGTCATAGAATGCGGCTGCAGGGCATTGACAGCACCAATACCAACCTTTCAAGAGCATGGAAAATGCTGCATGGCTAGAACAGGCCTGATGATGCTACTTTCATGCAGGTTATCCATCAAATGTGACATTGGTCGCAGCATCTCTGGATGTGGTTGGGGGGCCGTTCGGCAGTAATGCAAATGTCACCGCATCAAAGGCAGCAACGGGTACCCCCAGCACAACCCCAAGCCATGGAGGGGGCCTCAGCAAGGGCAAGAAAGATGCAGCTATTGCTGTGCCTGTGATCGTTGGATCCTTGCTTGCAGCATGTAAGAGTCGCGCTTAACAACCTGGTCTGGAATGTCTTGACAACTCTGGACACCTTGCACACGCTGCAATGACAACTCAATAGTATGGGACAGCCTTGAGGAAGTCAGCAGACATTGGTTTGATCTCTGCAATTAGCCATGCACAGCAGCTTTTGCTTGGCCTGCTTGATGTCACATGGTTCATCAGCTCTGCTCTTGTACTGTTGCTTTGATTGCATCTGGTAAAGTTGGAACGATTGAGAGAAGATTAGCATGGCCATCACGCAGAAATGACTGACTTGCACCAATGCACCTGCCAGTGTCGTGTGCAAATCAGGATGAAGCAACTCTTGCCCCAGTCTAACATTAGCCTAACCACTAAACCAGTTATAAATTGTTGTGCTTGCGTACTGCAGTCCTAGCGCTGCTGCTGCTGTTTGTGGCAAGGCGCAGGAGCAGGGGCAGGGCAGGCGGCAAGGGCGTCGTGGCAACTTCCCCTGAGGGCAAACGCAAGGCTGTGGGCAGTGCCCAGACTGGGGCGAGTGTCATGGACACTGCCAAGATACAAAGCACTGGAGGTGCAGAAAGCCCTATGCGCACAGGTAACGCGCCCACCCCCCCTCTGCTGGGCCCCTTTTTGACCATATGTTTTCAGTTTTTGCTTTCAAGCTTGCTTGCATGATCCTGAGCTGATATGCAGGATAATGCAAAGCCTGACATCATGACTCAACACTCAAGCCAATGGGCATTGTGACATGCATGTCCCGCAATTTTTTTTGGTTTGTAAATATAAACTACAAAGGTGAGCAAGCAAAGTGGGGTCTCAACGTACATGCGCCTGACTGGGTTCCTGTGTGAAGTGTTGTTTGACGTGGTCAACACCTAATGGCAGTGTCGAGCACAAATCTTCTTGACATGCAAAGCTGCAAATTGTATCAAGACATGACAATATTCTCCCTGGCACAAGACAACTGCATCACAACATGGGTCAAAACTGTGTCAAAAGGCCTTATATAGGATGATAGGTATTCTTTTTAGATCTACAACAAGTACAACAAATACAATTACCTAAGGTCTATGAAAAGGATGATAAATATTGCAGGTGGTGGTGATGGGTATGACACAGACATGGATGACAAGATGGGTTTGGCCCGCTCACCCTCCCGCCACCCCCTCCAGGATACAGGGCTAGATATCCAAGCCACCCAGGCAGGGGTGAGTTGCCTGCCCTGCCCTTCTGCTGCCCTCACCCTTTCCATGCTTGGTCCTCGAATGCGCGACTGTTGGAAGTATGCCGTCCAGCGCTCCACCTGTTGCCCCTTGCACTGCTGCCTCTGACTGCATGCATCTGCCTTTGGTGTCTCTACAGCTGGTTTGTCTGTCAGCCCTGTTATGTTGTTCTCTCTGGTAGCGCTCAACCCACTCAGCAGCAGTATGCACGACAGTCACCGTGCAGATCTGAGCATCTCACAGCAATCCATACTCTGCATCATTTTGTCAGCATCAGCATGTAGTCACGTACCATGCAGGACATGCGCTCAGTACTGACACAAACACCATGCTGCTGTTTTGAGATAGCCAGTGAAACAACCAACTAAGCCACAGCTGAGTGTGTGTGTTACAGGCAGTTAGGCGTGTGGTGGGACGCATGCACGCCCGCGAGCAGGAAGTCAGTAATGCTCTGGCAGAAACATCCACCTTTGTCATGAACCATTTCCAGGTCAGCATCTTGTTAGCTGCTGCAGCAACTGCCTGCCGCCCTTCAGTTGATGTTAACTGCTTATCAACCCAGTCAACCTGGTCCTTTTGGCCATTCATGTTCGTTTCACAAGCCTGTGGCTGTCATTGATTGGTTACTCACAACATTGCGCCTTTCTGCCATGACCGTACCCCTGCATTGCTGTTCATGTGCCCTAGCTAAGGAAGCTGGCTGTTGACATCGGCTCTGACATCCTAACAATGGTGCTGCCCACACCCGACTCTATACTGTTCGCCCATTACCCAGCATTGCAAGCAGTGTTCTTGCTGCACCAGCAGCTGCAGCAGTCAACTCCAAACTGCTGATCAGGCAGCAGGCAGGTTCAATGCTCAAGCTGACAGACAGACAGCTTTCATGCTTCACTGCAGCTCTACCAGCAGTTGCAACTTTGGCTTGTGACAATAAAGCTCTAGGAAATTATGTCTTATTGCTGCCTTAGGCATTACTGGTGAGGGAAGTGCTCAAACTTTTGCTACACCTGCAAAGAATGGACTGTGGCTTATGGGTGTATTGACTTGTGTAGGCAGGGTCAGTGTTGAGGAAGAAGTATAGCTTGACAGGGTGGCGGTGGCGTAGCCCCAGTGCCATCTGGTGCGGGGCAGATCAGGTGGAAGAGCCCTGGGCCCCTGTTGCGCTGAAGATGTATGCCCTCACCTCAGACTTCATCCGTGAGAAGGAGCTCTTGGATATGCCCTACTCCTCTGAACATTGGCCCAGTAAGTGAAGCTGACTTGAAGCTGTGGTGTCGACATAGAAATGATGATATCAATAGCAACAGGAAAAGTAGTAGTGGCTGTGACAGAAATAGTTTATCCCCAAAACAGCAATGAAGCTGACAACAGGTACAATCATAGTCATTTCAGTTGACAACAAGCCCATAATAGTAGTAATCGTCCTTGTCTGCCTACCAAATGTAACAGTAGTCATCATCCTCGTCTTCATTATCATAATGCCGAAAGAAACAACAACCTGTGCCCGCATACGCCAGGCAAGCGCAAGGCAACTTTTGCTTCTTCACAAAGGCTTGAGCATGATCAGCACCAATGTCAAACTTACTTTCACTGCCGGGACTTTTTGTTCAATAGGATGTTAACAGTCTCTGTTCAGCAAGATGTTCACAGCTTGTTGAACAACAAAGACTGTTAACATCTTGTTGAGCAGAGACTGAAAACATCCTGTTGAACAAAATCTTCCGACAGTGATAATAACTTTGACATTTGTGCTGATCGTGTCCAAGCCTTTGTGAAGAAGCAACACTTTCCCTGGTGAACAGGATGTTAACAGTCTGTTGTCAACAGGATGTCAACAGTCTCTGTTCAGCAAGATGTGAACAGATACTGATAACCTCTTGCTGAACAGAGACTGTTGACATCTTGTTGAACAGAGACTGTTAACATCCTGTCCAAATGTGAAAGTAACTTTGACATTGGTGCTGATCGTGTCCAAGCCTTTGTGAGGAAGCAAAAGTTGCCTTGGTCAACAGGATGTTGACAGTCTCTGTTCAACAAGATGTTAACAGTCTCTGTTCAGCAAGATGTTAACAGTCTTGTTGTTCAACAAGCTTTTAACCTCTTGTTGAACAGCAGCTTTTACCCTCTTGTAAAACAGAAGCTGTCAACCTCTTGTTGAACAAAGACTGTTAACATCTTGTCGAGCAAAAAATTTGAGTTTGTGGTCAGCGTCATCGAGTCCTGATGCCATCTGGTAGTTGATTCGCCAAAAACGAATCACTATTTCATCATTGATGTTGGTGTGTGCCTCACCAGAATGTAGTTTGAAGAGGCGACCCAGTCACTGTCAAATTCATTTCAATTCATGAAGTGTCCTTCACAATGACACGCCCTTTTTCTTCTTGCTCATAGCAACAAGTTGTGATAACTGTGAAATTTGCACACATATCCGGGTCCAGCTCTGGCCGTTACAAACCTTCAAAATTTGGAGCAAAACTGCATGTTTGGCATTCAAAATGGATCTGAAAGCATGAGACTTGACAATCAAGCTGCACTCATTACGAGTATTTGGACCCCCAACTTACATGTACGCCAATGTTGTCATGTTTGCTTCAACCAGGCACCGCATTGCCTTGTTACTAAGCCGGCCCATATGGTCATTTCTGCCTCTCCCAGCTGTTCACTCTGCCTGATCTTGGTCATCCAGATTGCCACTTGTTGTGTCACAAATCACCTGTGTCTCAAATCACCTGTGTCTTAAATCACATGTGTCTTACATCACATCTGCTGTGTATGCAGAGGTCTTTGACACGTACACATACTCAGACGTGGGCTTTGATGGGGATGCATGCCCCCCCTGCATTGTGATGCAGCCCCCAGTGGCCACCCTCCAAACCTGGATGGATGCCCAAGACCCAACCAACCCTGTCTGGGAAGAACAGGTGCTACCGCCACCCTTGACCCCTTACCCTGTACCTCTACCCTAGCGTGACCAACGCCACCCCACTCCAACTACTGATCTTCCTTGCCCTGCCCTGCCCAGCCACTGGTGTTCCTTGCCCTGCTCCAGCACCTACCTTGCCCTATCTCACTTTCTGGTCTCCTCTGCCCTAGCCTTGCCTTTGCCTTGGCCCGTAGGGC
>JAABUK010000613.1_pt1 | contig 73178 bp, 79 predicted proteins | sample 5559141 | NCBI WGS metagenome assembly JAABUK01 (sample SAMN10711869, study PRJNA513367) | rock metagenome | isolation source: Antarctica rocks | place: Antarctica: Victoria Land, Pudding Butte nord | collected 2016-01-03
CACTCCAGAGCATTCAGTGCTGAGCTGCCCTGTGCCTTTGTGTGCAAGATCTGATGTTTGCACGATATGGTGCACTATCAGGCACATGATGTCCAATCAACAAAACAGCAGCATGCGCAGGCTCTTGTCGATGCCCAAGTTAGGAAGCTATTGGACTGGAGCCTGAGCCCCTAAGAAGCTTCTAGGCAGGCGTTTTCTGGAACCAGGCTTGTACTTCAGAAAAATGTAGAGTTGCAAGCTTCCTTGAGGCTGCAAACGCAGGTAGCGCCTGAGCATTCCTGAGATGTTGTGCAAGTATGTTTCTGAATGCCTTGTATGTTGACTTGTGTGCATGCAATGCAGTTGTGCCAGCTTTCAATGATCTTGAACTAGACCTATCTCTTTACAGATATGCCTGGGTTGCGTGCGCCTGGTGCTTATGTACATCCTGCAATGCAGGTAAAGCTGGCCTCTGTGGAAGCTAAATTACGAAGTCTAGATGAAGCTTCAACTCATGAGGCATGTGATAAGGCGGAGAATCGCCGTCTCCACTTAGTGGAGTTGGCAAAACATCTTGCAAGTGGTGTGCAGTTGTTTGGAAAAGCACATGACCTTGCCATGCAGCAGCTGGAAGTAGAGCAACACATGCATGATACGAGCGGCAACTTCTGATTTGCAATCATGTATTACTTGGCACAATGCACAGACAAAGTAGGCTGAAAGTCAAAAAGAGCATACGCGTATGCATAGCCACGCCTGGCCTTTAGACCTCAGCTTTGCCAGCTGTACTCTGAATATTTGTTTTGACCAGTACTGCCTGCATGTCAAGATGGCTTTGATGACAAATATAGGCTTAGGCGCTTGCTAGCTTTAGCTTGCATGATTTTTCGTAGCAGCTGAGTCAAGCTAATCTAATCATCCATGAGGGAAGCTGAAGTCAATCTTTAGCATGTGGATCCAAGATCTTAAAAAAAGCGCTTAAGCCGCAAATTCGCTTGCTACTGAATGCAGTTACTTGGGTCCATACGCCTAGCATGGTGTGTTCATTCGACTTCATTGGCTGTCTGACAGAGTCCCTGCAGTCTTACTGTAATGAACACTGCAAGGCACTAGGCCTTGCCAACCAGAAATCATGTTCGGCACTGAAACCAAGAACTGCTATGCAAGCAGGGATGGCAATGATGCTGTTTTCTATAAACATATACTGCTGCCACTGCACTGTTCTAAGTCAGCCTGCGTGCAAGCAACGTGTCAGGTGCAGCACACGTACTGAGCAAACTTTGAAAGGCAAGTTTTTATAATGTTGCTCTTATACATCATTGGGTGCCCTGCAACCCAAAACGTACACACAACACTGAACTAGAATTGCAAGGAAGCCCTGCAGTCGCTGCAAAGGGCAGAAAACAAGCATGCAAATGCAAGCACAAAGCTCTGGGCAGCGTGTTCAGGTTGCCCTCAAAGTATAGCTTTGTCCTTGCATTTGCACGCCTGTCTTCTGCACTTTGCAGCGACTGCAGGACCAGCTCATGTGAATGCAGTAGAAGTTCAGGCTGCCTCTACCCAGTTGCCAACTGTTCCTGCAGCTGCTGCTGGACCCTTTCAGTTTCATATATTGCAATGCAGACTTGGTGTCTGCAAGAACTGCAATATACTAGATATACTTTCAGTTTTGTATATTGCAGTTCTTGCAGACACCAAGTCTACCTGCATTGCAATACACAAACTGAAAAGGTCCAGCTGCAGCTACAGGCTCAGCTGGCAACGGGCTCCCTGCATTGCAGGATATTCATATGCATCGGGCGGACACTGCCCTGGCATGTCTGTAAAGAGGCAGGTCCAGTCTTCATTCAAAGCTGGCTGAGAAACAACCACTCAACAGCAGCCACTCAGCGACAGCCACTCAGCAACAGCCACTCAGCAACCCCAGCAGCAGCCACTCAAAAGTAGCCATTCAGCAACAGCCACTCGGCAGCAGTCACTCTGCAACAGCGACTCAGCAGCAGCCACTCATCAGTAGCCATTCAGCATCAGCCACTCAGCAGCAGTTATTCTGCAACAGCCCCAGCTGGCAGCAGTAATTTGTGTGAAGCAGCTGCTGCTGCTGTCCCAAGAACGCCAGACAGTCACCAATCAAACACCTGATCTCATCAGCATGCTTGACATTTGTTGCTCCAGCATGTGATCACTCACAGAGTTCAGCAAAGGGTTCAATGAAAGCTGTGCTTCTAGCGAGCAGGATAGCACTCCATCACAAATGGTGGAGCACTAGCAGGGGTGTCTGAGGGCTACCTGACACTACTGCATTGCTGCCACCCCACCTTTTTCTTTTGCCCTCTGCAAGGGCTCAGGAGTTGTTTTGGAAGCCGTGTAGCTGCAGCTTGCAGAGCACTGCCAATTGGTTGCACAAATAGGATAAAGTTGACAACCTGATACGTAGGTTGTTCCTTTGCCATAGTGATGAATTTTAGGAGGCAGTCTAGACTAATCTCGGGTTCTTGCAATCACTCTGCAGCCTCAGCATGTGCAATCTCCATTTTTTGTTGTTACTTATACGGGAAGAGAGTTTCTTGGCCGACCGTTGCAATCATGCAATTACCGATCGTTTCTATCACGAGCAGAGTGCAAAAAGCAGATGCATTGACAGCTGAAATATCGCCACCCTGCGCTCTGTGCAACTACTGTACTATGGTACTTGGTGTGGGGTCTTGCTGAGGTGTGAAGGTATCGACATTCACGTCCACGTCTTTCGCCAGACAACAAGTGTGAATACATATACAAGCAGACAAAGGTCAAGTCTTGATAATGTCAAGACAAATAAGAATGCACCTGACTTGAGCTCCAATCTATAGTCCTTTGCTTATCCTTTGAGACGACTAGGCGCACACCGATGGACCACAGGGTTCTCCCCTTCGGAGGGGCCATCAGGTCTGTAGAGATCTCTACAGACAACAGAGGCGGCAGGTAAACACTTTTGCAACTCTGAGGCAACGTGATCAAGCGAGTGGTGCACTTGTGGCTTAGAGCTGCTGTTTGTACTTTGGCTCAGGGTCTGAAGCCAGTCTGTCAGAAGACTGAGCTGTCCCACACTGTGCAGGTTACCAACCTCGACCGCCCGGACTGCAAGTGCCTTGCTTGGACAGCAGGCTGCCGTACACTTGCTGGATGTATTGCGACAAGTTCCTCAAGTGCTCAACCCACTGTCTGTGGCGTCCCTTAAGCTTTTGCAGACAGTCAATAAGCAGTGCAGGCTAGCTGTTCACCACCACGTTGTGAGCCTTACCCTTTGCACACACGATACAGAGTCTGTAGCAGGCAGTCTCAGTCAGATGATCACAGGCGACTGGTACAGACTACAAAGTCTCATCATCCTGAAGCCGGTTGACAATCCTAGTATGGGACTGCTCATTGGTGCCAGTTTTTCACAGATGCACAGGCTGGAATTGCCCTACCTGGATCTCAGCAGTGTTGCCATCTGCATGTTGGCTAAAGGGAATTGGCCACAGCTGCAGCATATTGACATCAGCGGCAATCTTGTGACAGAGGAAGCAATTTCATCATGGAGGATGGCTGATTGGCCAGAGCTGCAGACAATCGTGATGCAGGATGTTCAAATAGTGCACGGCCAAGAGACTGGCGTCATGCGGCAACTGGTACGAGCAAGCTTGCCGAGCCTGACTCAGTTAGATCTGAGCCAAAACAATGAGACTGGTCCCATAATAGCTCAAGTTGCTTTGAGGAGGTGGCCTCTGCTGAAGTCCTTGAGCATTGGCGCTGGTGTTCACATCGGCATATCCCAGTCCTTGAAGAAGACTGACTTGCCAAAGCTACAGGCACTGGGTGTTGAGGATGCAGGCATTGCAGAAACAGATGTTGATGACAAAAGAAGTGTGACTGTGAACTCTTCGCTACAAATGAAAACAATTGTCATGATTGACTCAGAGGTGGATTTGCCATTACTGGCGTGGCTCCTTCTACCTTGGGGCTCGACCATTGTATCCCTGAACTTGTCTAGAAGTCAGCTGGGGTCAGAAGCCTTTGACTTGCTCAGCAAAGCAAAGTTTCCAGCACTGAGCACTCTGATCCTTAGTTATACAGGAATGCATGGCGATAGCATGTCAATACTAGCAGATGGCAGTTGGCCTGCCTTGACGCACTTTGAGTTAGATGGCAACAGAAAGTTTGGTGAAACAGGTTTTCTGGCTTTGATCTCAGCACACTTGCCTAAGCTGATCTCACGGTCTTTGAGTTGCATCTCCATTTCAGAATTCAGTGCTGCACAGCTAGCTCAAGGAAAGTGGCCACAGCTCAAGACCATTGTGGCATCGTCATGCTGTTTGTCAACACATAAAGTACTTGACATACTTGATGGAAACTGGCAGAACCTAGAGGTTTTGGATGTCTCACGCAACTCAGCTTTTCCAAAAAGTCTTGATACAGTAGCTATCAGTCTTTATCTGGGATTTGCTAGAAACTACCTTATGCATGGTCTAAATCGCCTGACAGATTCCAGGCCAGTTGGCAGTTTGCCTCATTTGCAAGTGATTGATCTGAGCTGGTAGAGGTGGGCAAATTCATGATTGACGAGCTTAAGAGCGTATGTGCCGTCTGCACTTGCACTGGGCAATTTCAAAATAAGGTGCCTCACAAGTGTTTCACTGGCCAGTCGTTTTCAAACCAGCCTGGTGAAGTCAAACGTAGCTAGGTGCTTGCAACTGTATCAATAGGTGCAGCGCAGTGCATCACAAAGAGTCAAACATTACAGGGCAGTGTTCCAACACTGCCTACATTCTCTCTAAGCACTTATATGCATGTCAGACATGTCGCTGCTGTCATTACTGTTGTCAGTTACAGGTGTCAACAAAAACTCCTTCACTGCATTATCAATAAATTTTGTGTCTTCTGGGTTACCGCCACCCCCAGCAAAGTGACCCCAGATCCCAGGGATCACTCTCAGCTCTGCATTTGGCATCTTGCTAACTTCATACTCCTCATCTGCAGCTGGAAAGTACAAGTCTCGCTCAGCTGGCATCACCAGTGTCTTTGCCTTGATGCTTGCCAGAGCCTTCACATGATCGCCGTCAAACCCTGGCGTGGCACCGACATCACCATTCTGCAAAAACGTACCCACAAATTCAAGTTTGCAATGTCTGGCTGCTTGCTGATTCCCTTGTTACATATGCATTTGAATGCATGCCCACAAAATGCCCAGCAATGAGCAGCACATGACAGAGGGGTGCAGTGCCAGACTGTGGATGACATGAGACTTGGCAGTTGCAGATGCAATTTAGGCAACATGCCGTGCACAAGACATGAGACAACATCACCTGCCATGTCCAGAGCATGGCCAGCAGGTCATTAGGGTCTTTGGGCGCAATGAACAGCCCTTCCCAGAAGCCTACTAGGAAGTCCTCCAGGCTTGTGAACCCTAACTTGCGCCACTCCTGCAAAGCAAGTCATAGACAATGGCCTTTTGCAGTGCTTGTACAGCTGCTGATGCTGCACTGTCTCATGTTAGTTCTCTGCTGGAAGCATTGCTGACACCCACCCTATGGTACTTGCTTGTTCTGGTCATGGCCAGGTGGGGCAGGGCAGGGCAGGGCAGGGCAGGGCAGACACAGTGGTGATGAACAAGGGCAGGGCAGGGCAGGGCAGGGCAGGGCGGGACAAGGTATGCATCAGCAAACCCCAAATCATCCCACAAACAGGACAGGGGCAGCAAAATGCAGACAGACAGCGTAACAGCAAACATGCACATCTGTCATCTAGCCCACACACCCCTATTAAATCACCTTCCACTGTAGAGGGGGACAGCACCAAAAAGCAAAGATGGAGAGAGGAAAAAGGATAGAACAAGAAAAGGAAGATCAACATTGGCAGAAAATTCATGTGTGTGCCACACGCAACATCACAATTCAAGGAAATCTGCTAACTCACCTGCTCCCAATAGAAGGGCTGCGAAAGGCCCCAGCCAGCATACACCCGGGCAAATGCCCTTGGCCCTAGGGTGGGGGGCTTGTGCGGGTCATACCAGCCCCCCTTGAAGTCAGCATCTGCTTTCATAGTGGCTGCTAATCCATCCAGAAACACCTGATCACACCAGATCAGTCATGAGCCAGCATGCATCATGTAATGAACCTGATCCATTACTGCATGCACCATTTGATCAGAACAACAGCGCTGAAAATGCACCCATGTTTCATGCTCAGGTTGCACATGGTGTGGAAGCTGCATACAGAAAGAATAGATTCTCAGCTGAGCCAGAGTTTGTAAACAGTTGACCTGCACAGCACACATCCAGTCAGAGCAACAATTTGGTTTGCAGTCATTACATGCAAGGGCCAGAAGTGGAAGGAGAGAAAGGAACGCACAGCGCCCTGCGACAATCCTATCAAAGAAATATAGTCTCATTGTGATCCAAAGTGCTGTAGTAGGCGTGGTCGTGGACTCAGCAGCAGCACATAGTTTGTGAACAGCATTGCATGAATCACTGCATGCTTCAAAACTGGCATGGGCGCATTGTGCTTGTAAGTGTGTCATGACATGCATGCAGAACTGTTTACCGAGCTGACAACCCAAAGAAGAGGGGGCATGCCTCCTTACGCTCAATGTAACAGGACAACTGTATGCAACATTGTGTAACGAGTTGATTATACAAGGGTCCTGGCTGCTGCCTTAGGAGGCTGCCATCATGATTGCGAAATTGCATGACTTTTCTTTTCTTTCCTTTCTGATCATACAAATGTGAGGGGCCATACCTTATTATGGTCACTGGTTCTGGCAGATCCACAGAAGGGCAGCAGCCTCTCCACCTTGTCTGGATAGCTGCAGGTCAGAATCAAGGTATCCTCCAATTGAAGTCAAACCAAAACACGGTAACACAGCTGCATGTATGATTTCTACAGTTTGCAAGCACCACTGCTTGCACATGGCTTTATCAACTTTCAAGGCATCTTCAACGCTCAGGGCGCCTACATGTCAGGGTTTCCACACACAAATTCACATTGAATTCAGCAAGAACTTAGCATGAATGGGTATGCACAATGTATCTGTGTTGTCGAGTCCAGACTGTACACACTTTGACAACAGTCTGTTTGGCTGCCACAGTTTGGCACACTGAACAATGAGATAAATGCTGATTTGAGGATGACCTGACCCCCCACTGGAAGGTTTGACCCGCCCCCATGGACCACCCAATCACCATCACCAGCTTCTTGATGCCAAACCTCTCAGTCACCAATTTATGCTGAGCTTTTACGTTGTCCTGAACCCTGATCTGCACTGAGAACAGTCATGTTTGATCCAGATAAGTCTGTTCAGTTTGCACTGGTGAGTATGTGCTGCCTGCATTGACGGAGCAAGGCAGGCATTAAAAGCTTGTTGTAGTTGAGCAAAGACAGACGCTGAAAGTTTGAGCGCAGTTGTAACACTGCATGGCTCAAGTTATAGCCTCATCTTGGGGACTATACCTTCACAGAGTGGATGTCTTGTCACATGCAATGTCTGGTCACATGAAATGTCTTGTCACACTTGATCAAAGGCATGATGTCTCGATGACAAAAGCATAGTCAAGGAGCCATGTGTCATATTGTATAGGCTGCAGCAATGCCTCAAATGGGATGCAAAGCTTACCTCTGGGAATCTAGCTGCATTAGCAGGCGGAGGAGTGTTACTAGGAGAAGAAGAAAGGCCATTGCCAAACATGTTGGGCACAATGATGCAGTATTTGCTGGGGTCTAAACCCATGCCAGGCCCTAGCAGCCAATCATTGTCCCAATGCTTGCCAGAATACCAGGTGGGATACAAGATGGCATTGCTCTGGTCCTTGTTTAGCTTGCCCCAGACCCTGTATGCAGACAACACAAGTCTTGAGATGATGCAAGGGCATACGCAAATCTTGAGCAATTGACGTATGTCCAATGCAAGTGGTCAATGACTGCAGATGTAGGTCTGTAATATGCATCAGAATGGCTCACTTGAAAGCCAGCTTTGCATTTCTGATTGTTCTGCCGCTCTGCAGCAAGAAGTCCCCTAGCTCAAAAAGTTCATGAGCTTCTCGCTCCTCTGCAAGAATACGGTTATGTAAGTGCAACTACGGGGTTGTACAAATGGAAGGACTCGTAGTCACACCTTGTGACATCTGTCGCGGATCCATAGTCAGTGCAACCTCAATGAGGGGTGCGACCTACACTGATCTGCACGTCACCAACTTCGCAATTCTGTAGAGACGGCTTCGACACTGTGAGTCAAGCCCTGTCTGGGTTGTACTACGCATACGCAAATATACTGTTAGAGATGGCAGGCAGTGGAGCGAGCACACCGTCTTGTGCAGACTGGATTTGAGGCGGACTACGGACGGACAGGACCTTCACGACTGCTCGATTTTGACGTGCTGTCTCATCCGATGGTTACTGGGCGCTTGAAATTTGTGTCAAGCTCGTCTGCATGCATGCAAAACGCTCACAATGGGTCCAGCGAGCGTTTCGCATGCCACACATGGACGCTATCTTGGCCTTCTGCAAGCAAGGGAGTCAAAGCCAGTGCTGGATTCATGCATGAAACATGGCATTACTTTAGTGAATAGCTCATGTTCGCGGTGCTCCGGCCCGTCAGACAGTATTCCGTAGGCCATGCAAGGAAGTGTAGCTCGATCAGCGACACCCGCGAGGTTCATTTCAGGTACTGGCTCGTGGCGTAAACACAGGCTTTGCGCTCTTCATTCCTACAGAAGCGAGGCAACCCACGCGCAGCGCAGCTACCGTCGTTCAAGCTCCTTCGCTTCCAACATGCCACTCAATAGTCCCAACGCCCGGCGCGAAACGCTTGTGCGAGCAGAGGAACGGGATAATCTGCTTGTAAGTTCTTCAGAGTTACATGCAGCAAAAGCACCTACTTGGACGTCAAATTCATCCGAAATGTCGGGACTTTGCAGCACTGATCTAGCATGTCATCTTTTCTTGTGTGTTTCAAACAGGGTCTTGTTGCTGTTGCAGGAAGCGCCACAGACAGACATCTCCGCAGCTGCCATGACACCGCGGGAAGTGGATTGGCTCATGACGTCTCTCGTGTTTCTGTTCCCAGCTATTGGAGGGCTGCTATTTGGGTACGACATTGGTGCAACATCCGGGGCTTTAGTATCTATCACCAGCCAGCAGACCTCAGGAACAGACTGGTGAGTGTGTTGTCTGCGCCCATTCACAATCTGTCCGTGGCAGGTGAAGTGTTACAATTGCTCACTGCTTTTACTGGCTAGGGCAGGTAACCACATGCATGCCCAAAAGTTCGTGCCAGCCACAACTTGAAGCATGCCATGATACAATCACAATCAGCTGCGCTTTGCCAGATCACATTTCAACCTGTGTCTCATTGCTGTGCCTGTCTTGCTGCATGTTGTGAGCATGGCCTACACCTACACACACTTGCATGCTGCAATGCATGCTCATTGTATGCACTTACGCCCTGTCAGCAGGCTTGCATTTGGCACTTTAATTTTATCCTACTGTGATTTCTTGTCAGCACTGTACACAGACACTCTGTCTCCTATCAAGTCCTGACTGCCAGACAGACTGCAGACCAATGCGCGTGAAGCACACAAGGTAGTAAATGTCAACCTTACCCTTAAGTACCCCACTGGTGTTGCTTTGATCTGGCCTCTTGGCTCAAGGCTGGGCTGTTGCATTGTAACACAGGCTTGGCATGCATGACACTGAGCATTTTGTACGTGCGTGTGTGTGCGTATGTGCATGACACTGAGCGTGCTGTGTGTGCATGTGTGCGTGTGTGCATGACACTGAGGGTTCTGTGTGTGTGCGTGAGTGCAGGTACAGCCTGAGCCCCTTCAAGTCAGGCCTAGTGGTGAGCAGCTCCCTGTTTGGGGCCCTGGCAGGGTCTGTTGGGGCCTTCTTCCTGGGGGACAAGCTGGGAAGAAGAAGGGAGCTCATGCTGGCAGCCTGCCTATACGGTACGTCATTACATGTGTTGTAACAACCAAATTTATACCAAGCAAAAGTGACATGGGATGGGCGGCATATTAAGTTTTCAACGGTGCAAATACGTGGCCAATAGGCATCAGGTGCAACAAACAGGATGCAGATTGCCTTTTTTTGAGCACAGAGAAAGATAGTCCTCATAACAATGAACGTCACATCTGTGCATCAGGTACAAACAGGATACATAATGTCATCCAGGATGTGAGCACAAAGAAAGCATGTCAACTGTAGGAAGCCAACGACAGCTTGTGTCAGCAGCCTGCCTGCAATCTTCTTCTTCACGTTCTTCTCCCCCTGCTTCTTGCCCTCCTCTGTCTTCTTACTGTACTGCATACTGCGGACCATATACCGTGTACTGTATACCTGGGCAGCCCAGTATAATGCTTGGCTTCTCATCAAAACGACGCTGAAAGGCATAGTCTTCTCTCTCTTTTTCTTTTCATTTCTTTATTGTATACAGTGCATCATTTACTGTGTGTATGTTTCTGCTGCACAACTTCCTGACAGAGTCACACATGCATGGTGTAGGTGCAGCAACCACCCTGCTCTTCTTCGCATCCAGCTACCCCTTGCTGCTGACTGGGCGTGTGATGTTGTAGGTGCAGCAGCCACTCTGCTCTTCTTCGCACCCAGCTACCCACTGCTGCTGACTGGGCGTGTGATGTATGGCCTGGGCATAGGCTTTGCCATGCATGCAGCACCAGCTTACATTGCTGCTGACTGGGCGTGTGATGTTGTAGGTGCCGCAGCCACTCTGCTCTTCTTCGCACCCAGCTACCCACTGCTGCTGACTGGGCGTGTGATGTATGGCCTGGGGATTGGCTTCGCCATGCATGCAGCACCAGCTTACATTGCTGAGACTGCTTCTGCGTCTGTGCGAGGCCTGCTCATCAGGTGACTGCTCCAAACATTTTTATTAAGTCTTGATGGGCCTATTGTACAAGGCTACCCCGATGGTTGCCAGCATAGATTACAAATCCTGCTGAGGCTAAGGCCCTACCCTGTGAGGGGGCATCGGCTCTACTGCTCCAGACATGCACAGCACACTGTGCAGCACACAGTAAATATAGTATACTGTGTACTGTACAGTACACATTCCCAGTGTAATGTGTACAGTGCAGCTGCAGATATGCCTTTGCACACAAGTGTCTTCAGTATGCACAGCAGCCATGCCTAAAGCACCTATATTGAATATGTAACTATATAAATAAATTTATATATACCCTAAGCCTGAAGCATGGCTGCTGTGGCTTTTGCCTCATCAGCTGCTGCTGGGCTGTTCCTTTTGCTTGAGAAAAGAAAGGAAAAGAAAAGAAAAGGCGACGCCATTAGGCGTTCAATATAGAGAAGCTCGAGATGACCCCAAATTGGGCCCAAGCTTCCATTGAATTGGTTTTGGTTGAATTGTGCTTCTCGGTGATGGCAGCTGATCACAACATTGCTGCTTGTCTTCCCTGGCAGCAGAGAGCACTCAAGTACTGTCACACCAACCACAACCTGTGTGACCGGTCTAATTGCTGTGGAATATCATGCGTAGTGCAATCCAGGCAGACAGATTCAGCTTGCACAGATGCGGTGCTTGTCATTAGTTTTGTAAGACATCAAAGCAGAAAGATTCAGATTGGATGTCCTAGAAACTTATTGCCAATCGCCGATCTGTCTGCTGTTGAATTCAGCGCTTTTTACTCAAACACCACACGCTCAGAATCCATATCATGAAGAGGCAATGTCCGTTTCAGAGCAAATGCTATGCATACATTTCAAACTCAATTGCTTAGTGTATACTGACTATCCCAGTCATTGTCTACTGACTCCCTTGTTGAGTCCCCAAGGCCAAAAGCACGACATGGTGAGTTGAGTGATTGAGTGTGATGATGCCGGGATTGATTGAGTGTGATGATGCCGGGATTGATTGAGTGTGATGATGCCGGAAACATGTGTGGGGTGCAGTCTGAAGGAAGGTTTCATAGTGGGGGGCATCCTGCTGGGCTACCTGGCCTCAGCCCTGTGGGTGGGTGACCAGGGGGGCTGGCGCTACATGTATGGAGCTGCACTCCCACCCGCACTCATCGTCTTCGCTGGCATGGTCAGTCCTTCTTTCAGACCTTCATCCTCTTCTGCATTTCTTTTTCTTTTTGCTCTTCTTCTACCTCTCCTGCACCTCTTCTTCCTCTTTTGCACCTCTTCTTTCTCTCACCTTTTTTTCCCCGCACGCTTTTTTCTCTCACTGTTCTTCTTCCTCTTCCGCACCCCTTCTTTTTCTCACTTTTCTTCTTCCTTTCCTGCACCTCTTCTTCCTCTTTTCCACCTCTTCTTCCTCTCACTGTTCTTCTTCCTCTTCTGCACCTCTTCTTCCTCTTCCCCCAATGTCATCATTGTCTGCAGCTTGTCAGCGTCGCTGATGCACCAAGTTAGAGATCCCCAACAGGGTACTGCAGGGATTGCCAGTCCCTACGGGAATGTCTACCAACTTTGAGTGTTCCTGGACAGATTGTTTACTAACTCAATCTGCTTCAGCTGATTCTGATTGTGTTTGACAGCTGCTCAGTTGCAACAGGGTTCCCACCTGCCTAGCTTGCCACAAATGTTGACAACTGTTACAATCTTGATCCCAAAATGTTCACTCCAAATCAAGAACATCTGTTCTAAAACGGAAATCTAAATTCTGAAACGCCTGGGGACAGTAAAATCGGTTTTCTACATGAGGGAGATGTTGTAGGTCATGACAAACAAGCTTGTCTGCTGCAGGCGTGGCTGCCAGAGTCCCCAAGGTGGTTGCTGCTGTCTGGGGCATCCCGGGTGCAGGCTGAAGGGGCTGTTAGGAGAGCCTGGGGCAGTTCTGGGTCAGACAGCCAGGCAGTTGAGCAGGAAGTCTCCAACATGCTGCGGGATAGCCCCACCTCAGCACCAGGTTCACCATCTTCTTCTGTATAGTCCTCTTAATGCACGTGAACCCTTCCTCTCACCTTGTTCTTCCGTTTTCTTTGCAAACTCGCTGCTGCTGCTGCTTTACTGCTTGTATTCTCACTTTTGATCCCCGTCTCTCACTTTTGATCCCTTCTCTCAGAGTTTTGATCCCTTTTCCTCACTGTTGATCTGATTTTGCAGGCATCCACCTCTCTTTTAAAGGCTTGGATGTGCATTCATTTTGGACCCTTATCAGTGCCTTGGACAATAACAAGCATGTTCACAACTTGTTGTTAGCTATGGCATTCGTCATGCCAGACATTGTCGCCACCATGACAGTCCGCAGATCTGTGGTTGCACACCCCTCAAACAGACACTAAATTCTAAACCTCAAACGATTTTCCTAATCAATCAATCAACTTTAGGACTCTAATGCACTACACACTGGCAAATGCACGAGTTTGGCTTGAGGGTCTGAACAATGTGTGGACAGGGCTTGCTGCGCATGCAATGAATCTCAGAAGGCTGAAATGCAAAGCAGGCACAAAACTATCACTGCTTTGTGAGTGTCCTCCAGGTATCCAAGCAGATCAAACACCACCTCAGTCTGAGACATACTGTCAGACTCTGCCAGCTTTACCTTTCACACAACGCTGCCTGAGATGCTGTGCTTATGCTTGTCTGGTGCAAGGAGCTACTCACCACTGTGCGTACTGACCCCAGGGGAAGACCATGCATTCAATGATGAACTAACGAACACATATGCATCTTTGCAGGGACTGGCTGCATTGTTCACTGGGCACAATGCCACAATCGACTAGTCAACAAGTATGTGTGTTCAAGGAGACTGGCTGCGCTGTTCATTCAATACAATCTGCAAATCAATTATCATCAAGGAAAACCAAAAAGCATGCACCTTCAGGGGGGCTGACTGCTTTGTCAATTATGTCATCAGCAAGTATTGGTGTTCAAGGGGACTGGATACTTTATCAGTCCCTGCAATCTGAACTTTAAACTTTCAAAAACCATCAAAGGGGGCAACGCATGTTCAAGGGGGGCTGGCTGCATTGCTCAGTGGACGCAATGTGAAAGTCAGATAACTGAAAGTTTAGAAACGTTGCATGTTCAGGGGGATTGGCTGCATTGTTCAGCGGGCACAATGTGACAGTTGACTTGGCAAAACAATATGTATGTTCAAGAGGGACAGTCTGATTTGTTCAAAGTAACCAATTCAAAGACCAAATATAAATGAATATGCATGTTCAGGGGGATTTGCCACACTGTTCAGCAAACACAAAGTCAAAATCACAAATTATAACAAAACAGGGGAAATGCATGTTCAGGGGGCCTGGCTGCATTGTTCAGCGGGCGCAATGTGAAGCCGCTGCTGATTGGAAGCAGCCTGATGCTGTTCCAGCAGATCACAGGCCAGCCCAGCGTCCTGTACTACGCTGCCAGGATCTTCAAGGATGCCGGCTTTGCTTCTGACTCAGACGCAACCAGGGTCTCTGTGGTGCTCGGCTTCTTCAAGTTAGTCATGACAGGTCAGCTTCTTTAAATTAGTCATGACGGGGCAGCTTCTGCGAGTTAGTCATGACAGGTCAGCTTCAGGAACTTAGTCATGACAGGTCAGCTTCTTTGAAGTAGTCATGACGGGGCAGCGTTCCAAATGTGTGTGGGCATCTGTGGGCGTCTGTGAGTGTGTGTGAGTGTACTTGAGTCAGCACAGGTGTGGCAGCAGCAACTGTGGGTGTGAGGGCCTGAGTGTACAGCATGCGTGAGTGTACTGCAGTTCAGGATAGGCAGTAGCAACTGTGGGTTGTGAATGTCTGTGAGTGTGTCTGAGTGTCTGTGGGTGCATCTGAGTGACTGCAAACATGTGTGAGTACACTTGAGTCAACGCAGGAGTGGCAGCAGCAACAGTGCGTGTGAGTGTCTGTGAGGGTGTCTGAGAGTCTGTGAGTGCCTGTGAGTGTCTGCAATCACGTGTGAGTCAACGCAGGAGTGGCAGCAGCAAATGTGGGTGTCAGTGTCTGAGAGTGTGTCCGAGTGTCTGCAATCATATGTGAGTGTCCGTGAGTCAGTGCAGGAGTGGCAGTAGCGACGGTGGACAGTGTGGGGCGGCGGCCACTGCTGCTAGGGGGGGTGGCCGGTCTAGTCCTGTCCCTACTGGCCTTGAGTGGGGCTCAGACCCTGGTGAAGGGTGACTTTGCCACCTGGGTCAGCGTTGTTGGTCTGCTCTCCTACACTGCTGCGTACCAGGTAACGCTGCTGTATACTGGGTAACACTGATGTGTACCTGGTAACTCGGCTGCATACCAGGTAACACTGCTGCATACCAGGTGACACTGCTGTATACCAGGTAACGCTGGTGTACACCAGATAAGAACATGACCCACTTGCAGACCAGACGTAAATTCTGTTTCGATGCTGACAGTGATGCTGACAGTGATGCTGACAGTGATGCTGACTTCGGTACTGACAGTGATGCTGATACTGATGCTGACACTGATGCTGACACCAATGCTGACAGTGATGCTGACAGTAACGCTTGCAATGATACTGACAATGATTTCAACAATGGTGCAAACAATGATGCTGACAATGATGCTGACAGTGTTGCTGACAGTGATGCTGACAGTGATGCTGACAACGATGCTGACAGTGATGCTGACAGTGATGCTGACAGTGATGCTGACAGTGCTGCTGACAATGACGCTGACAGTGATGCTGACACTGATGCTGACAAAGACGCTGACAGTGATGCTGTCAATTCCGCTGACAACAATGCTGACAATGATGACAGCCATGATGCTGGCAATGAGTGGCAAGGTGTGGTGAGCTGCAGGTCAGCTTTGGGCCCATCAGCTGGCTCATGGTGGGAGAGATCTTCCCCTTATCTGTCAGGTAGGGACATTGTCAGTATTCAGGGTAATATTTGGGTAGGGCAATATTTTGGTGGGGTAACATTTGGGTTTGGTTGAAATACCTTTGCTTTGCCTTGAGAGAGCCTGCTAGAAAGTCAGAGGAAAGGCCTGTTGGCGCGCACGCCACTTTCTCTGCAGAACTCCTTGGCATGCTGTGGCATGCTGTGGCATGCTGTGGCTGCTGTGGCCTGCTGTGGCTGCTGGGAGATATGGTGTCACGTCACTCCAGTCCATTTGATTGGCCACACGACAAATCAAATCTGAGTGAGCTTTCATTCAGGTGTATGGCCACATTGAGCAGGACAACTGCGTTGTTGACCTGGGACATCATACCTTCATCTGTCAGCCATGTATGCATGTCACAACATCAGCCTGGGTGTGTGACAAGATCAGCCTAGATGTGTCATGAGGTCATTTTGCCTGTGTAACACGCTGGGTCTTCACTGCATGCAGGGGCCAGGCAGCAGCATTTGCAACCTTCACCAACTTTGGCTCCAATTTCTTGGTATGCAGTGCATCGCTGCCCTCAATAACCCATTTGACAAGGGGCGGCAACAACATGATCTTTGCATTAACATCTGGCTCGGTTATGCATGCACAGAGCACCAGCATGCCCGGCTCCATCCTTGATGTTTTGCTGTTGCATCGGGTCATTGCAGACGTCAATGTACTGTGTAGCATTTTATGTGGTTGTAAACCACCTGGCCATGCACACCATTTTTCACGCCGCCCTACTACCTCTTTGACAGGATCAGCTGCCTTGTAGTCAATTGCATAGAACCAATTGTGACTGTTTCTAGGCCTGATTGAGACTCTGACTGTCTAGGTGAGTCTGGTGCTACCTACTTTGGAGGACAAGGCTGGTCTCGGAGCCACTTACCTCATCTTTGCTGGCATTGGTGTTGTTGCACTCGGATCCATTTATGCAACAGTTCCCGAGACCAAGGGCAAGACTTTAGAAGAGATTGAAGCCTTTTGGGATGAAGATGACAAAGGAAGCTAAAATGGGATTTGAAGCTTCATCAGATGCAGGGAGGGTTGTAATTGGCAGAGCCCAACTGAATACGTGCATCGATATAATGCAGCACCATTATCAAGATGACGTCAGAACAGCTGACAGGGTGAACTGTCACTAACGAAATTGCGCAACACACTGGGGCAATGACATGGTTAGCACTGTTCATCAGCTTTCAGTTTTGCTAGCTTAGCTTGGTTCTGCATAGCTAGCAAGCAGCAGAGTCCTCAATGCAATGGTTGACAGCTTTTACAAAACCCCTAACATCAGAAAACGTCTTCTCACTAAATACTGACGTTCACTCTACTGTGGCACTGACAGCAGCAACATAGCGCCAATGGTACAGCTTTGATGCACTTAGGTCTCAGACTCTGAGTCAATAAAGCACAAGATAGATTGTAGGCAGAACATGTCAAAGATTTGTTGCATACGTCACAGAATTGTACAGATTGAACATGAGCAGAGCTGAACATAAGCAGAGCTGAACATGAGCAGTGCTAATCAACTGAAAACTAGACTAATCTTAGCAAAAGGCTTTCCAGCCAGACGCAACACTCCTGAGATGAACATCAGATTGGTATCTGAGCAGAACATTGTGCTTACGCAGCTGACAGGGTGATGCACTGTTGGTGGCACTAGCAGCAATCAGTAGGTGGTCTGAGCAGGGGATAATTACTGGGAAAAAAGACACACTGTCGCTCCTAGAGACCCTGAATGGTGATGTAAAGCTGATAACATTTTAACATTCTTCTTCCCACAACAAATTCCAACAAAAGTAATGAAGCCAGAATGATTTGGCTCACATCGGGTCATAGCTGCTGTAACTGAAGCTCACCGATGAGTTCCATGGATTCTCCAAAGTATGTAGCACGTCCTGCTGTTCGCTCTCTTTGTATTTCCTTCTCTATGTGCTGGATTCTTTTGCTGCCCATGACCTGTGTAAAGCTGGCAACTTGACACAACAATGCAACTTGAAACTGAAGCAGACATGTATACAGCAGCAGAGTGTGGAATCAATGCAAAAGCTTTGAGTGCATCGGCTGAAACAAGACAGGCTCACAGTTTGTGCAACTTGCACAGCTCTGTGAAAGTGCAACACAGTCAATCTTGTGTAGAAACCAGTTGGCTGCAAAGAGGAGCCCTGTCTCTTGAAGTAGATGCGCTTGGCGTCTCTTGAGGCATAGTTATCCACCAAGCCATGTTGAACGAACTCGGCAACATGCCGCTGTGATTCAGGGACAAAGAGGGCTCATGTGACACATTGCCAAAGGGAAATGAACAAGACAAACAACATTGTACTTGTACGACATGCGTGTGCAAACAGTCGGGTTTCTGTCACACAGCAGCCTTGCATCATCAGTGTGCATGATTAGATGTGCAAAAGTATGAAGAGGCTCACCTTGAAGAGGCACAACACAGGGGCCAAAAAGCAAATGTTGGTGTATGTTTCTGATGGCTTGCCGTTCAGGCGGTAGCCAGCAGAGATCAGATCTTGGCCTTCGAAAAAGTGCTGCTGGGCTTGCAACAACGGCAGCAGTCGCTGATCATGGGTTTGCTTGTACCATACAGCTAACCTCCACGGCACTCTGCACAGCAGACCTGTGAATGACTACAAGGGATGAGTCTGTGAGAGGCAGTCTAAAGTGCAAGTTCACCAAGACTGCAAGCTCTGCAGGCATGGAACGCCATGAACATGTGAACAGATGAGAACCAAAGCATCAGACCAACCTGCAGGCGTTGTAGCCAAAGTCCCCATCGCTGTCTCGCTCCAGAATCTTGCCTTCTGAAGGCTTGTACCGCTTCTCAGACTTATTGTACACCAGAAAATCTGCCAGCAGGCCGGTTTCTGGGTGCAAGGCAAGCTGCTGCTGCAGCACTTGTACGCTTGCTTCGATGACGCTGCTCCACTGTTGGCTGCGTTGCGCATCCACCTGCAACAACATTCATGACCTAAAATAATGTAGAAGCGTGTTTTTGCTGTCCCCAAAAGTTTCTGAGTTTACATTTCCAGAGCAGTGATGACCTTCCTGAACTAAAATTAGACATTCTGGGATTGAAAAGAGCTAAAACATCTCCACGATGTAGAAAAGTGTTTTTACTGTCCCCAGACGTGTCTGAGTTTAGCTTTCCAGTGTAGGGATGACCTTCCTGAATTGAAATAGACATTCTGAGTTTGAGAGGAGCTATACAATGAACATGAAGTGGGGGTGGTGCTGACTTGTTCAAGGCAGTTGTGCTTGGGGACAACTGGTATTGTCTGCATAAGTCTGAGCAGGCTCCCACAACCCACAAAAGAGTTTGATGGATGGGTAAAATGTACAAGACTGTGATGCTGCTGGATGAGCAAAGTCAGCATGTAGCAGCCAGCTGCTGAACACTGCACGATTGCCCTGCAAAACTTGCAACATGTCAGCTGGCAACACACCTGATGCATAAACTATTATATTCTGTACAACAGCATCAGCGTTATATATTGTAGCAGTTAATATAAAATAGCATCATATACAATAGCATTCTATGCAAATGCATTATATATAAATGCATGTAACAACGTGACCTCTCTGGCAAGATTTGCCCGCATAACGGTCAGGTTGCAGCAGATATGACGGGAACGTAGCAGATCAATGTATGCATGTTGCAGGGATGCATAGCACAGCAGAAGCCTAGCCAATAACATTAATAACAACAGTAAAAACGCTTTTCAGCTCATGATGAGCTAGGTACGTCTTGTCTCTCCAGAGCAGCCTATTTGGTGCATCCCTATAAGGCCTACTTATACAACTTAGCCAATAGAACACAAGTATAGCCCAACCAAAAGCATACACAGCAACAGGAACCCACTTGTTGAGACACTCAAACCCAGTTGTTGAGACACCATACCTCACTGAAGAGCTGGAAATGTGTGAGCATGTAGTCAGAGGGGCGCGACGCCCAGTAAAACTTGTCAGCCTCCTCGCCTTCCTTGTCCTTACACCAATCTCCGAGGTTTGTGATGCAGGTTTCTGCAGTGATGGACCATTTCCAAATGGCTGCACACAGCTGCAGACAAAGAGACAGGGCAGTCAGATAGTACTTCAAAGCAAAACATAACTTCTTAGCGAGGTATGGTGTCTCAACGAGTGAGTTTTGGTTCCTGTTTCGTAATTTCTTCAATGTAGACATTTCTTCAATGTAAACATTTCTTCTGAGGGGCTCTCTTTGACTTCAGAACCTCCAATCTGCCAAAGTTGTACTCTACAGCATTGTGAATGTTTTATTTAGACCAGTGCAACCTTGACTGTCAATGCTGTGCTTCTAGCACCTCAAGGCATTAGCGCATCATGACCACATTGCTCACACATCATGCACACATCTGGCCGTCTTTGCTGTATGGTGATCAGCACACAGGACCATCAATGCATTAACTGCATATATACTTGCGAGGGCGTATGGCATGCAACATATCAGCCAACATGTCCTGGTGGCACCCTGTCTGCAAGAACATCATCAACACAAAAAATTGATCAGCCTGAGTTTCATGGCAAACATGATGGCTGATCAGCCAGACAGGCCTGACAGAAATGCATGCCCTGGTTGTTGTATGAAGACTGTTGATCATGTACAGCTTGCATGCTTGACAACATGCTTTGAACGTGCCTCAATTCCTCTTTCTGTATACAGCGGGTCATGCCACTTTTGACCAGCCAGCAGCAGAGCATATGCTGCATCTAGGTCACCGTCTGTGGCTGAACCGCACCCATTGTTCATGGAGTCTGGGTTGGTGAAAATCTTCTTGTTGCGCAATACCTGAAGTTGCCAGAGGCAAGGTTGGACAGTAATTGAAACAGATGCTCCAGCCACGAGCTGTTTGTTATCTGCTGTGCAGGTGTCTGCTATGCAGCACAATAAAGCTGTACACAGAAGGTGCAGCTTGCCTGTTGCCAGCATGATAAGCCCTGGTCGTTCTCTTGCTCGTTATAGTAGATAAGAAATTTATCAAAATCGACACGGCGGCTTGCCAAAACGCTTGCGAGCAGACCATACCTGCGAAGATGTAGAACATGGTTCGAGAGCAAGGACACAAAGCCCGATCTGATCAAACAGCTTGGTACCAGCAACACGGAAATACCCGCTGGCTTCGGAAACAGTGACGGCGTCCTCAGGTGCCATGTCGCTATCAACATTGTACGCGACATAAAGACCAGCTTCGTACGGTCTCACATATCGTTGTCGCCAGTCTTCGTATGTTATCATGTATTGTACGACGGTTGTGCCCTTTTGTCGACAATTAGCACAGCACAGGTAATGAGGACGTTGGACCGCATCAACAGAGCATACCCCGCTTCTTTTCGCACAGACGCTAGGCAAATGCTCGGTCAGTGACTGACTGACTCAGCGGGCTTGATTCCACTCGCACTTGCCTCCTCGTAATTTCTGCTGATTACGGCGCCTGCAGAACCCTGCTCGACTAGCAGTTATCTATCGAGCTCTCGTGAGCCCATCCCCTTGCTTCAGAGTGGTTCCTCACCTCAGATTGAGCTCGGCCTCTATTTACAAACTGGATGCATATTTGACAGCACTTGCGCAGTTGCTGCGCAACAGCAAATGGTGATTTGGCACATCACAATCATGTCAATTCTAAGCCTCGTTGCCCATGTTGAATCCTTGATAGATTGCCCATGTTGTATATCGATATCATTGATATCATTGACTCGTTAATGAGAGCATGCACAGCTCAGCTAGCCCCTGTAGGAGGTCTTACAGTCCTGGAGCAGGCACCTTGGGCTTGATGATGCAGGCTCTCTATAAGACGCTATGCTTACTTCTTGCTAGTATGCATAGCAACATGTAAGCACATTAAGCTTGCAAGGTGCCTCATTGCTTACAACTGACAGCATCAACCTGATGCATCTTTTTCAGCCCTGGCAAATGTCAACATACTGACATTGTGTTTGCTCAATGCAGCAACGAAACTCAGATCTACCATAATTAGGGAAGCCTGTCAATACCTAGCCTTGACACCGCTTGCGCTTGAAAGCGGAGTGCTACTGAATTCAGACATTGTCAAAGCTATCAAAAGCTGTTGGGTTCCAGGCCAACAAAGCCAGCCAAGAACATGTGCTGGAAAGTGGTTGTCGTCCAAACGAACAGCACTAGCGCTAAGCTTCTGAATCAATGTGGAAATAGTGGTCATCTAAGCTGCAAAATGTACAAAATCACTGACTGTGCTATACAGTCAAAATCTTGGAAAAGAAACACTATCATACCAACATGGTGGCCAGAACTAAACAGTTGACAAGAGTTTGGAATGTCTCAACAGAGTCTGAACCTGAAAATACACTGAAGCTACCTGCCATGTATAATCACCTTGCTAAACAGCAGAGACAGAAATTGCAGTCATGTCAGACAGGCAATGAGCTGATGCTTTGATACACATTTACATCATGCACCTCTTTAGACCAGCTCATGTTCAAAGCGAGACTTTGCGTAGCCCGATCCTCCAAAACCTTCATTGGCCGTGTTGACACCACAAAAACAGTTTTATCTAACATGCTATCCATGATCTGCCGAAATACAATGCTTGACCTGCAGCAGCACTGTACAATCAGGCCAACGTTGCTCCTGGAGGCAAATTAGCAAAGTGAAAAGGTCACACAATCTGAACAGCCAACTATCATGCCTTGTTTGGTGGTCGTTGGCAGCATGGAAGGCTAAATTTTGACCCGACAGGCCAGCAACAGGTGCTCATTTGCAACCAAGGTAGTGAAGCAGTCAAGCGATTGGCATGGACACGACTACACTGGTACCGTGGAACAGCTTGAGAGGTTTCAAGCTGCAGCACATACACAAAAACACAGCTGCATACGCCACTCAACAGGCTGCTCAAGCTAGTGCTGTGTGTGGACGTGTGTAGAAAGCAGCTCTCACCTGTGCACCATTCCTTCGTGGAAAGCTAGATTGTTGCAGAAGAGGATGAGGGTATCGAATTGCAGGCCCTGTAGCTCTTTGGGAATATCCGTGTCGCTCATGTCCTCAAGAAGGAAACGCATTTTTGCCTGAAGATCGCTGCTGCTTGAGCTGAACAGCTTGGCCGCTATAGCAGCGGGCTCTTTGTATTTTTCAACGCCAATTGCAAAATTGCAATCATACTGCTCAACAGCAGCTTTAACGAGGACTCCGTGTCCAGAACCAAAGTCCACCAGCACTTTGTCCGTCTTTCCACCTAAAGCCAAGATGTCTGCGAAGGAGGACGGCAGAACCTCGCCGTATGTCCGCGGCATCGAGGGCCGCCTAGCTTTTAGGCTGATACGCCCACTCACACACGCCGTGTGCAAAAGCGTGTCTAGCTGTCTTTGAAAGAAACGAGAAGACGAAATTTTGCTTAATGTGCTGCAGACGCCCCCAAGATTCCCGCTGCGCATCATGTGAAACTGTGCTTCTGAAGCTCTGGTGTACCAGTTGGTTGGGGTAGATAATGCTCTTTCCTGTGTTCTCAGCCATGAGCCTTGACGCTGTGAAGAGCTTTGTGCTCACCCAACAAACAGCCAAGCAACACATCAAGCTTGACTCGCCAGTTTGTGGACTGCCAGCACACTGCGCAGCTGATCAATTGGTTGTTGCAATAGGAGCCACAGCTCACCAGCACATGGCGGAAGCATATGCTGCATATGTTCAGAACAAAAAGTTTCGTCTAATGATTTACTTAAACGCATGATCATCCTGCAGCTGGTCTCCAATACTCCATTAATGGTGCCGCTTATGCCAGCATCATCACTGCTCTTCAAGACATATCTATGCCATGTCCACATGCAAGCCTTTCTCAGCTGGATCTTCACGAACTTTCCATCAGGGTGTCGCAAACCAGATAAGTCACAAACAAGTGCAGTATATTTGCATTTTCTGTGCAAGCCACTGTTGCCTTGAGTGCATGAAGCTGTCCAGGCAGCAGCTGTCACTGCACTGGTCCCTCTGTGCAGCATGCTGGAAGATGGCATCAAATACCGCAGAGTCCATCAGAATACCTGAAGCCCCAATGATGTCCCTGCACAAGTCCTTGCACTCACACAAGAGACACCACCAAGGCAGTGCTGCTACATTGACAAGGCAGGAATTGCAGACAATATAATCAAAGATTTGAAAGTCTCAACAATAGCAATGGATGATATGGTCACGCCAGGTCTTCCTACTTCACAGCACATATGCTGTTGCAGACTTGGCCGCTGGACATGCGACAGTGGGCCACATGCACAAGAGCCACTGTGCACGTGACCTCAACACATTGTCATTTCTTTTGCTTGGCAGGACCAACTGCACACGCTTTGAGCAAAGCCTGGAGCTCAATGAATGCAGAACAGCCTGTCGGCAACACTGCATGACAGAGGGTGCGAGCTGTGTCCTGCTTGATGATTGGCAATGTCTCATCTTGCCTTGACATTTGTACATGTTGCAGAACATCTGCAGAATCCATGAGGGCAGAACTACAGGGCAGAACTATAGGGCAGAACTACAGGGCTGTCCGCACTTAATCCTGCACAGCTACAACTGGTATGCATTGGCAAGCAGAGGGGCATTTCAAAGCCATGTTTAGTTACCTGATTGCATCTTTGGACATCTGCTGGTTGTAATGCTGCTCATTGACTCCTCTTTCAGCTGTTGCACAAGGGTGGATGAGCTGCATTGAGTTTGGCTCATTACCATAGTTCTGAGCATTTGCAATAGACTGTTTCTTGGGTGCTTTGATGTCCTTCCTTACTGTGGGCACACCATAGATCTGCAGTGACAGAACAGGGAGTGGTGTAACACATTTGGAGAGTGATGTAGCCGACGTTAAGCTTGCTGATAGGCGTGCGGCCATTCTCACTTCTGACCTGCTGGAACATGTCTCATATTCACTCTCAGGTGTGGTTACGTGGTATGCCTACAAAAGCTTGAAACGTTGGCTGTGACCTTGTGCAACCTCAGTAAATTTCCTACGGCTTTGGGGAAGCTTGGAAATGCATGACTGTCTGCCGGGGATCGGTCATTCAATTACAAGAGTTTACCTCATAGTACAGGGTATAGTGTTATGACGTAGCCAAGTCGTCAACTCAAGCATTGTAGCTCAACCCTGCATACTTCATTGCTGGAGGGATGCATACAATTTGGCCAAGGCTGAAAGCCACATGGTATTGCAGGGCAGCTCTGTACAGCAACCAAAAAGCAAATGTGGCCATGGGCAGAGGGCAGGACTTACCCTTCCAGCAGGCCCAAGGTTCCTCCAGCCCTCCTTTAAGCTCTTGCCTAGATCTGCATCATCCTGAAGCTGCTCTGGGGAATAGTCCCCTTTCAGCAACGTGCTCACACTGCCTGACTCATGCTTTGATGGCACCCCAAAGATGTGGTCTGCTGGCAGTTCCCTGCAACAAAACAGAAACAAAACTGTAAGGCTTTGATGGCACCCCAAGATGTGGTCTGCTGGCAGTTCCCTGCAACAAAACAGAAACAAAACTGTAAGGCTTTGATGGCACCCAAAGATGTGGTCTGCTGGCAGTTGCCTGCAACAGAGCCGAAACGGAACTGTAAGGGTGACGGCTTGGTAGGCAAGACAAAGCGGATGGTACCTGATTCTGTGGGCGTTGTGCAAAAGTTCGAGTATTGCACAAAGCTTACTCCTCCAGATGTATGCTTGGTCAGCATGACAACATGGTGGGCTGCTGGCAGAAGCTTGAGTCGGGAATCAAATATCAGGCTTGGCCCTGAGAGCTTGGCACTGTTTATTAAGAGACATAAGTGGCGGTGCAATAAGGTTTCAAAGTCTTGGTGGGCACCCAAAAGCAATTGTGCTTTGTGGCACTGTCTCTCGTCAGCATGGCATGACTGAAGTCACTGTGTCCTCAAGAAAATGCCAGATTCGCCACCATGCAGCAATTGCCGTCTGTAGCTCTGGTGTCTGCAGAGTCAAGTTTCTGCAAAAGCTTGTTGTGGGAAGGTGGGCCTTGGGACGGCTGCAGTCTTGAGCTTTTTGCTGCTTAGCTGTGCCACACACATTCCTGGCTGAGAATGCCACAAAGCTGCATGCAACCAGTGTACATGTGTACATACAAAGTTGTGCATGCCATGGAGGTGTGCTGGTGGTGGACGGTGTAATAACAAGAACAATAATAATAGCAAATTTGCTTTCCAGCTCATGATGAGCTAGGTACGTGCGGGACAAGTCTGTCTCTCCAAAGCAGTATGTCTGTGTGAAGGGCACAAAGCCCTGGCTCACTTGTGTGGTGCAGCCTTTATTCAAGCAGCCACAACCAGGTCTTATACACAAAGCGCTGCCTGCAACAACTTCGCCAAACATGACTACAGCTCTAGAAGTCTGAGCCAACATGCGTGTGAAATAAAAGGAACAGTTGACGGTGTTCAGCGATCGTAGCGGGAGCCTCCTAAGGCGGCAGCCCGGAGCCAACATGCATGTGATCCTGCAGGATTCTGAGCTGCTGCATGCCCGACAGTCAAAGGAGGCAGAACTTGGCACACGGTGACCGATGCTTGTAGGGCTCAAGCTAAATTTCACGGTTAGGCTACCTGGGCAGCCTGGTACAATACTCGGCTGCTCCTTGAATTGATGCCAAAAGGTGAAGTCTTTTCCTTTCTCCCTTTTCTATAGCTCGGGTTATAATTGGTCTGACCTGCCTGCCATGCACAATCGTTTGACTTGTAGGGTTCAAGCTAGGATATAGACTTAGGGTTGTAATTGGTCTGACCTGCCTGCCATGCCCAATCGCTTGACTTGACCCAGCTCATATCTATGCTTGTAGGGTTCAAGCTAGGATATACACTTAGGGTTATAATTGGTCTGACCTGCCTACCATGCCCAATCGCTTGACTTGTAGGGTTCAAGCTAGAGTATACAGTTAGGGTTGTAATTGGTCTGACCTGCCTGCCATGCCCAATCGCTTGACTTGGCCCAGCTCATCCCTATTGGTGACCTGGAACTCCTGCCAGTGGTGGTCACACAGGCGGGCACTGCTGGCTGCCAGGTCCTGCCCAGGTTGCAGGGCCTGCTTCAGCCCATTGTGCTGGTCACTGCCAGAAGCCAAACCTGTAGGTGCACAGCTCAAACTGTAAGTCACCAGGTACATGCTACAAACTAGGTAATCCTCAACCGTCTGTTGTGTGCCTGTGATGCTGGTCACTGCCAGAAGCCAGACCTGTATTTCATTTCATGTTATGCCTTACAGTCTGGGGTGTGGAGCCAGTTGTGACACATCAACCATCCTGGCTTGAAAGACCAGCTACAGCTACAGCTACCTACAGCTACCTACAGCTACTGCCAGCTACAGCAACAAATGAGAGCACAGGTGTATGTGGTGTGCAACAAAGCTGCAGCGACCTGTAGGTGCACAGCTTAAAGTGTGAGGCACAAGCTGTAGCTGGCAGCATGGCAAGCTAGTACATACTGAAAGACCTGTTGCGGCCTGCAATGCAGATTACACTTGCCAGTGAACTTTTGGCTGTCTGCTTTCAAACTGCTGAACAGCATAGTATGTTAACAGCAGCCTCCTATGCATGCTGTACAGTGAAACAGCTGAAGCATGCATGTTGCCTATGACCTATGTGACTGGCTGCCTCACCAAAGGAATGGGTTGCGGGGTCAAGGCCTGCCCTGTTCCAGTCATAGTGCCTATGACGTTGCTCTCCTGCTGCATATGCCCCATGGGATGTGACATACAAGGGGTGGGTGGGGTCCTCAGGGTCCCTGCTGGATCCTGAAGGATGATCTTTGGGGAACACGGCTGACTTGGCCTGACCTGCTCGATCAAGCTCCTGCAAGCCCAGAATGGTGGACTGGTCTTTGTTGTTTGGAGTTGCAGTGAGGGGTAGCTGTGCAGTGAATTTGAAAAGATTTGCTTGCTGCACAACCGCACTGCATGCTGATGCAGCGCTCCTTTCTGGAGCCTGTACTGGTCCTACCTTTGCATGAATAGCAACACCAAAGGGGGTGGCATTGCCAAGGCCATTTGGGATTTGGTGCCCTCGGACATAGCCTTTACCCAAAGGCTCCCGCTTTGAGCTGCATACATGCAAACAAGCTTTGAACACTTGTGAACTGAGGGCAAGTGATGTGCACAACAGGAGTGCAGCATAAACAGGTGTCAACCAGACCTTGCATACACATCCTCAGCTCTCTGCAGAGCCCACTGGGCTAGACTGGACTGGGGGTAGCTTTTGATGTAGTCAGCTACTGACTCTCCCGGCCTAGCGATGGTGGCTCGCCCAAAGCTCCCCTCAGGAAGAGGGTCCTCAGCTGTGCCAAAGTGTCTGACCATCTTGCCAGGCTCGTGCAGCACAGACTGCCTGTACTTTTTCTGATGGTCCGGAGTTTGTGGCCGCGGTTCAAAGGAGAGACAGCTCGCGGTGCAGTCAGCGTTGGACCTGGTAGCGTCGCCTGCTGACTGCACATGTGGTAAGACAGGCCGTCTTGGTTGGCCATATTCGTCAGTACTCAGCAATATATTTGTATGCATGGTTTGAGAGGACATTGCGACGGCCATCAGGCTTTGACCCTGCGGCACGAGCTACCCACCTGCCCCAGACTCGCAAATCTGCACGCTTGCACTTTCTTGCTCTGTGCGAAACTACAATAGGGTTAGCTAGTTAGGGTTGCATGATTTAGCAGGTTTGTGGACTGGTGATGTCACAGATAACGACTTTCTGAGCTCGGCCAAGCTCATACAATTCCCCTTACTCAACCGGAAGGTTAGCACTCAGTGACAGCTTGCATCTTGGATCAGGGGTTCAGCATGCAAATGCAAGCCATTCAAGCAGCCTGCATGGTCCTACGAAAGTGCAATCGTGCACATGAATGACTGAGCAAGATGAGTGCATCCTTGGTAAAGTATATCTGAGATCAGTCTACCGCGGACAACAGGTGAATTAAGAATTGGCAGTTGTGAGTTTGAGAGTTTGCCATCTATTCTTCCTCTTCTGATCAACTTGTTTTTAGCTTGCGATTAAACGACTGTGTCAACAAGCTGGCGGGCAAGCGCAACCTGAAGTAACGGTTACTTATCAGCATGCAAAGCGTGCTTCCATCTTCCTGCAAATGCGTTCTTGGACGGTCTGCGGCGACCCAGCGTCGACCACAGAGGGCCACCAGGTTGGCTTGTCGGGCTGACGGTTCCCTGAACACGCCTAGCTCGCTGATCGGTTGTCATTCTCAAGTTTGGGTCGGCGGCTGGGACAAGAAGGACATCACCAAATCGGTTGAGGGCACCAAAAACGCAGGCTTTGACCTAATCGAAGGTATCGTGAACCAATCAAGCCGATCACTTCCATTTGAAACTGACATTCGGCTTGCTCATGAGCATGGATACCTCCACCTTTCTCAAGATAGCGGATGCACATGGACAGTACTTTGACAGAGGCTGCACCTGCTTATGAATTCCTGGCATGGCTTAGAGTAGAGATAATACAAGGCTTGAACGATGCTTTACTTGCTTTGTCTGCAGTCAATGTGTCCGTCCCAGAGGAAATGGACGGCAAGCTCACAAAACAAATAATTGAGGAGTACGGCTTAAAGTCATCAGCTTCTATGGTATAAGACACGCAAATGCTGCTTCCAGAGATCTGGTGCTTGTATGCAACATCTGACTGCCATAACTGCGTTACAGGGGCTGAGCAAAAAGCATGACATCTCCAGCGAAGACAACGAGATTGTCAAGGCAGGCAAGGAGCACCTCATCCAGTGCTTGGAGGTAAAGAGCCTTGCAAAGCCACAATTGTGTGCAGCCTGAATTCTTGACCTTACAGTGACAGGTAGTGCTCATCTGGCAATGCATGACTTACATGCAGATAGGCATCCCAAGCAATCCAGCATGCTTCGTGCAACTACAAAGGCATACAGATTTCCTGTCATGCCACAAACAGACTTGGCCACACTGCAGACCTGCCCATGTCATGTGTCAATTTTGTTTGGCTGCCCACATTCTGCAGAAAGTCAAGGAAGTTGGCGGAACCTACCTGTGTGGCGTGAACTATTGTGCTATGGACAAGTACCCTGGACCTGCTACAGCCAAGGGGCTGAAGAACTGTACAGACAGCTTGAAGGTGCAGACCAGTGCATTGATCATGTGCCACTGGACTGTCATATATCAACTGTTATGTCATTCAGAAATCATGTTAGACTATTCTCTATGGTACAGATGGACTCACCATTGTATTCACATTCATGCCTGCTTTCATGCAAAGCTGTCACCTTCAATCGCATCTGCAAATGCAATAGCACCCTTTGCTGCAACACTTATGCTATCGTGTGGAAACAGTCGTCCAACTGGAGCAACTCACCGGTTTCCTCATCTCTTGTCAGTGTCGGCATGCCTATGCTGACGCAGATTAACAACTGTTAGCCATTTTTGTTCAGGAGCTGACCAAGCGAGCAGAGGACATGGGCATCAATTGGGGACTTGAAGTCATCAACAGATATGAGAGCAATGTCTGTAACACAGGCTTGAGGGTAAAGCCAACTGCTTCTGCTGCAAATCTAGCGCCAATTCCTGCACTGACTGCCAGAGTGCAATGCTTGCCAAGGTCATCTGCAAAGGAAACATGCATAGTTGCATATGATAGCATTTGTTGTCACTCATTTCCCGCCTGATCAGCATGATGCAAAACCTCAGATGCTGGAAGTGCCCTGTTGTGGCAGTGTTGTCTGCAATTGAGGACACACACATAGCCTGTATGCGAGCTCGCCAAGCAGCACCTATCAGGATACCCTGCCTGTTACTAACACAGGTAACAGCAGCCCTGACACCATGGCATCATTGCACAGCATGGGTGCATACATTTCTGACCAGACCCAACCAAATCCTGTGATACTGTTGCCAGGCAATGGAGTTGATTGATGATGCTGGGAACCCACCAAACCTGTACGTGCACCTGGACACATACCACATGAACATTGAGGAATCCAGCAGTGAACATGCTGTTGGCGTGTGTGCAGACAAGCTAGGGTAAGCCAACCCTAACAGGCCATTGCCCCTGTTATGTAGATGATACGCCTTACATACGAGTTACACTGTTCCCCTTGTTTCTCATTCATTTGCTCAGTTCCCTCTTCTGTGTCAGCTGTGCCCATTGTGAATCCCCATTACCCCAATTTTTGCCCCTCCCTGGCTGCTGTGTCAAATGCTTGTCTCATTGCCATTTGCGTTCCTAGTATCAAAGGTGTATTTTACCACCCCCTTCGCCTCTCTGTCATGCATCTCATCTTTAGAGCTGGGCAGCCTGGTATAACACTTTGCGTCTCATTAAATTGATGCCAAACGGTGTAGTCTTTTCATTTCTTTTCTTTCCTCTCATCTCCAAGCAGCAGACATGCCAATTTGCCGCGTAGAACAGCCCCTCTTGAATCTGCTGCAGGTATGTTCACATTGGAGAGAGTCACAGAGGGTACCTAGGCACAGGCTCAGTGGACTTTCCCGCCTTCTTCAGGGCTCTAGCCAAGTACGATTACCAGGGGGCTGTCACCTTTGAGAGTTTCTCATCAGCTGTCGTCAGCGGCAGCCTCAGCAACACGCTATGTGTGTGGAGAAACTTGTAAGCTGTTGCCCTTCTTTTGCATATACTGTAGCGCATGTGCATCAAGTTGGTCAAAGCATCTTCCAACACACCATGTGTGGGGAAAAACTTGTGAGCTGTTGGCCTTCTTTTGCACATGATATAATGCATGTGCATCAAGTTGGTCAAAGCAATTTCCAAATGTTGCTGAAGATTTGCACTGCAGTGAATCACAAGCACAATATGGCCTTCTTTTGCGCATATTGTAGTGCATGTGAATCAAGTCGGTAAAGCCTTTTTCCAAATGTTGCTGAAGATTTGGACTGCAGTGAATCACAAACACAACGTGCTTACAGGCTGTTAAAGCTGTATACTGCTTGGGTGCAAACCTACCCTGCTTGTACACACCAGGTGGTGATGTGCATGGGTATAGTCATACTAGTGGCCGCTGATGGACACATGTCATTTGCACAAAAGTGCACGAAATTATAGCTGGTGTGGTGACTGCTACCACCCAGAATGCCCAATCATGAATTATGGCAATTGACTTTGTAGAGATAACAGTCACTCAGTTTGCACAAAAGTGTTTATTGCTGCTGGTGGTAACTGCAACCACCAAGAATGTCCAATGATGATTGTGACATGTGAAAGTTCCGATATTGATTGTGACAAGTGACATTGTAGAGACAACAGTCACTTGGTTGCATGATGCGCTGCAGGTGGGAGGACTCAGAGGACTTGGCTGTTACTGCAAACAACTTCATGAGGTCAGGCATACAGGCAGCCTACAAGGTGCCCATGGTCAAGAAGGTCAGATAGGCTACAATCCACACAGCTGACTCATTTTATTCATTCAGTTGGCATTCGTTGCACATTACGACCACTGTTGGTGATGCTTCATAGCCACGTAAACAGTACTATGTAGTACTGCTATATATGGCGCTCTACGTGACAGACCTACCTGATAAGTGAGACAAACTATATGAGAGACTGGTTGCTACCATTAGCTAGTGTGTTGAACAAGTAGAGTGCCTGACGATGAGTTTGGACACCTGCTGACAGCTACCATCACAATGTCAGTGTGCAGCATGAGTGTGATGTTTCTCGCTGCATCAAGGGAGAGAACAACTTTTCATCACTCTATCATGTTTCAAGGTAACGGAACGTTACTTGAGGCCCTGCAGCCTAAAAGCATTTTAGCACAGCTGGACACAACTCGTCTGTCAAGAGCAACAGTGCCAGCATCATATGGTGTGTCCAACCTAACTATAGTAGCTACAGTTACTCACATTCCATTCATCTGACTATAGTAGCCACAGTTACTCACATTCAATTCATCTGCAAAATCAACACTTGATGCCTACAACATCCACTCAAAAAGCAATCCAATACAGCTTGGAATTGGCGAATCAATCAATGCCATTGATCCTCACTGCTGTGAAACTGCGCAGGGTATTATATGAATCATCATGAGGTCTCAAGTAGCTTGTGAACACGGGATCTTGACTGCATCAATCTTGCTTGTACAATCACTCAAAATTGTCTCCTCTGAAGCCATGACCTTGACATGCAGAGCAGGTGCATTGCCCTGATCCGTGGCACTTCTGACACCTGCATATCCAGCACTGATCATTGCACCCATTGCACACACATTATGATTTACATATTTTGTGAGACGCCCCTGTGAAAGACTCAAACGCCCATGTGAAATATGCTGCTTCCTCAGGAAGAGGCTGACAATTTATTGCAGTTGGTGGATGTTCTGCGTTGCCAAGCGACGGTGAGAATCTCACCTGTTTGACCTGAGCATGTGTGAGTTGTACTGGCTGCTGCTGCTGCCACCAAGCATACTGGAAACCTTGTTTGCAGCCTGACGCACAGGATCAGCAGCTCTTTTTAGCTTATCAGGTTGAACAACACCCTGGCCCTGCATGGACAGCACTATCATGCTAAGCCTTCAGAATTACCTTGCTGAACCTTCAAAACTACCTTGCCAAGCTTTGAAGACCACATCACTGTGCTGACATGTCAGTTATTTTGGGTACAAGGTATGTTGTGTCAGTGCACGAGTCATTTTTGTAATGGCTGTGCTGTTGCTTGATTTGACAGCTGTTTGTGGAAGTCATTACAAGTGCACAAACAGCTGTCAAATCAAGCAGCACAGCCATTACACAACTGACTTGCTGGGGTTAGCGTGCACACCTTGCAGTTGGCGCATGGACATGTGCCAGAACCTTTGCATTTGATGCATGTTGTCTGACCTCTCTCCATTCTACTTGCAGACTGCGGACATCAGGTCAGTTTTGGACATGAAACACATCTGGTGCAAGAAGGCCTGAAGGTGCAATGGGGCTTACTCCATACAACAGATCATTTACTATGCCACTCAGATAGCCACTTGACTGGGACATGAAATTCTGCTCTCCTGGGGTTGTCTGCAAGATTGCAAATCGTTAGACTTTGAGCAGCAAGTGTGATGAAAGTAGACCCATGAAACATGGATGATCCAAATTGAAGCAGTAGAAACAGTTAGGTCTGCAAAACTGCAGCCAGTGACTCACAGCAGGTTGCTCGCTGGACTTGTTGGTCTTCTCCTGTTTGTTTCCTCGTACTGCTTCCAAGCGAACATATCGTTGTGTGGCTCTCACAACAGCAGGCAACGTCTGCAAAACGCTTTCAGTAGACAGGCCTGGCCTGGAGTGATTCCTGTCAACACTGGGTGAGGAACCGAAGGGCCTGCCCGAAGTGCTGGGTGAGCAGCGTAGACAGGGCCCAGCAGAAGCTTTGCAAGTGAGCGCAGAGCCTTGAGTAACGGTAAGGTGCATGGTGTACGTCCTCTCTGATCTGACAGGGCCTTTTCGGGATGTGTATGCTGCTGTGCCGCGGCTGAAAGCACACTTGGCTAGCCGTAGTGATAGTGATAGCTACTTAGCGGACAGAATTGGTGCAAATACAAAAGTATGTTGGCACTGCAAGCAGGACCTCAGGGGTCGGGATGAGGAATGATCTGTGCAGAATCGAATGCTGAAGTTTGCTTGCAGCGGACATGAGTCATGACCTGATCAGATGTAGCGAGGGTCTCAATTGGTGCATGTCGTGTACCTATATTTACACACACTTCCATGCATGTGCGCAGCATCAAAATTCAATGTGTAGAGTGCTCTGAGGCAAGCAGTGGGTGTTGGACAGCTTGCTTAGTTTGTTTGCCAAGATCTCTTGCATGCAGCGCTTCCCTCTTTCACCCATAACACATATTAGATGCACTGCTGCATTCCTGAATGGATGGACCACATGTCATATGATGCAGCTCATTGTTGACTGCAGCTCCTGACTAGACCGAGTCGCATTTGCAACCTGTCACTACATGTGTCATGATACATGCATGGGTGGTACATGTACAGACTGTATAACGCAGACTGTATGAGAGCAATGCTGTAGCTACCTGCGGATAGACAGGCACTATGTACACAATATCAACTCAGAACCAGTCCAACACTGTATAGCAGCGTCACAGGCGAAATGTTGTTGCTGATTGACTTTACTATACAGTTACCAGCGGCTCATTGTACAACAACATATGCAGCAGCAATCCACAAGATCTTGGGTGGATGAGGAGCTTGGAGCGCCATTTTGGTTGCAAGTGAGATCTGGCATAGACAAGGAAGTTTTAGCATATGAAGTTCTCTATCAGACTTAGCCTGCAGCTTTGCCACCAAATGGAAGGCAGACGGCTCAAACAGGGACATACCCAGGTTGGTCACCATGCATTGCGGTTATGCATTGGATCAACTTTAAACTCAGTTCTTTGCAAACAAAGGCAGGAGACTCAATTCTTGAACTTGATATGAGAAGGACAAGTTCAAAGCAACCTGAAGGCTCACACCATGCTAGGAGGGCTGAACACTATGTGAGGCCAAAATTGGTTGACAGGAAAAGTTGCCAAAAGCTGAAAAGTACCAGTGCATTGAGAATCGCCAGGACCCATCTTGGTGTGAAAGGCAGAGGCAGTCAACAACACAACGTTGCAAAACTAGCGTCCTCAGCAACCACATCAGGATGCCTCTGCGGTCTGAACAGAAAAGAGAAAAACAGCTTGCACCAGTATTGACAATAACGAGACATGCCTCTGACAGTCAGCTGTACATCCAAAATTTAGCTGCGGCTGCAGCCTGCCTGTTGGGCATGCACTGCTGACTTCTTGCATGCCACTTGTATACACAGTATGTGTATAGAACGCGTACAGATCTTGCCAACCACCAGACATGACTTCAGACTCTGCGGTATTGGGACTTCTCGCGCTCCTCTCTCATCTTGCGGTCATATAGTTTCTGGGGCCAAGTCATCGCACCAAGGGGAATCACAATCTGCAAGACAGACAAACTTCCATTCACACAATACTTTGCTGTGTAAATTCTGCAGGCCAGTGCATTTCTGACACCCAAGGGGTGACTAACTTACGTCCATCCCCCCCCCCTCCCTGAGTCTTATCACAGCTGATCAACTACTATCACAGGAATTGTGTCAGGCATGCATGTCAGCCAGCCTTGCAGAGAGCAACATGTGTCATGAAGCTCTTGTCATATCCTGCTGGCAACTTGCCATGTGCCAGACCAATGCCCATTCAAACTGGTCATACTGCTGATTCACAGACAGAACAGTGTCTGGTGCCTTGACTGGGGGTGCAAGACAACCTAGCGCATGCAGAAGCATTGCAATGCATAGTTTGCAATTGCAACAGCAGCAGTGCTGTAGTTAGAGCTGGCTTGGTCAGTAACAGGGCTATACTGTCAATGCATGGGCAGTGAAAGGTACGCTGTGGTGCAAGACAGAGAGACCAGGTCACAAGACAGGGAACCCAGGTGCATGTACACATGACATTTGATATACAGAGAAATATATTGCACTGTATCATGCCCAGCCTTCGGGTTCACAACTTCGGACATGCATCGTGCTCAAGATCACGCTTGAGCAGTCATGCTGATGTGAACAGAAAACCCACCTGGCCTCGGAACCAGGTCTCATTCAGCAGCTCGGCAAATGCAATGTACATTCCAATGGCAGCTGTCAGCTCTCCACAGTAACCGGCAGCCTGCAGCAGGAGGACAGCTCAGCTTAATCACTCACTAATGCTCCTTCACGGCCATCTTAGAAAAAGAAAAGAAAAGTTTACGCTTTTCAGCAATCATAACGAGAGCCTCCTAAGGCGGCAGCCCGGAGGACGGCCATCTCATGCTCTCTTGATCACATCTTGTGAGTACTTGACAAGGTGCGTTTGACCTGTATACAAGCCTGTGGGCTTCCAGTCTGGAGATCTCAAAGCTGACTTTGTCAATGGAAAGCCTATTTCAATGGAGGAACACAACCCGGGTTCCTTGTTGGTGGCTGACTGCAGTCAAGACCTCCTGAGTAATGTCACAAGCCAACACTAAGGCAAGTCAACCCAAAACAGCCTGAAGCTGCAAAGTGCACAGCCTATGACACTACATGCAACAGTCTGGGAATGGTGTCAAGACATGCTGAGTCATGCCATATGTACAGTGAGTAGTCCATCCTCTGGACAGCTGATAACTTGTCAGTGCTGCTTAGAGTACTCTCATGGCTTGAGGGCCCTACAGCAAATTTGCTAGTATAGCTAGGCACACTACTGTGATCAGCTGCCAAATTGCTAAATCACTTTTCACGGTGACATGATCTTAGACACGTATACAGGAAATGTGCATTTCATGCTCAATAGTCATGGTACTTGCCTTGAGACAGTTGGGGACAAACTGCCCAGCAGCTGCCAGGAAGTTGAATAGTGCCAGGAACAAGAAGAGGAGGATCAGAGCTACATTCAATCCAATGGAACATCTGCAGATCAGACAGATATAGACTTTGGATGAGCCATTGAGTGTAGTTGCTTTTATGAGGGTGACAAAAATGAGCTGGGACCTCAACAATATAATATATAATGACCCCTTACAAGGACTCAAGAAGGCTGTGCAGGGCTGTGACAATGCGCCTTTCTTATGCCTGCTGAGGTGCATGCACAAGGGATGGCAGCTACACAACCCTGTACAGGGACAGTCACTGTCCCAAACATTGCTGTGAGATCACATGACAACCACTCATAACACTGTCAACACAACGTTGCGTTACGTGTTGTCGATGCTTGAGAAGACTTACACCATGTATCCAAAGTTGAAGAGGCCAGCGAGGGTGAATGCCATGGCAAAACCCTCTGGGCCTGATGACGGAATGACACCACCATTCACCAGGATCATGTATATACCATAGCTCATCCAGAAGCCTGCGTACACACCATACATCAGATGCACCATGCACAGTAGCAAGCATACACTTCACACGTGTGATGCAACAAGCATGCAAAGAATGAGTCTTCCTTTTGGGCCGAGGCTTGCAAGCTCAGGTGCAATGACTGTTTGCAGATAAAGTGATGTGTGCAGCAAGCCATGATTTTTTTGGGATCAGGACAACTCAAAAACAGGTACTACTTACATGCTGTATGAGGCCCTGGGGGGTGGGGGGGGGGGGGGTGCAGGTGGACAGCTATACAGATGAGGAGGTATTCAATATGATCAACAACTTCCATGCTGGCACCACAGCGTCGTAATACATAAGCTTTAGACAAGAAGCTCCACAATGCATGCAACAGCTTGTATACAACAAATCAGGGCGGACCTCCATATGATGTGAGTGCCGTCGCAGCAAACATGTTGTTTCTCTCAAACTCGTACATGCCAGCCAGCAGCTGCACTATTCCTCCCACACAGAACATTGTTGTGGAAGCTATGTGTGTGACACTCGCTGGCACCCACTCTGTTGTAGCTCCCTGCATTGTTGTCATGTCAGCATCATTAGGTCAGGATTTCAAATCAGATTAGCTTACCCTTGCCAAACCCGGATGAATCTGAACTAGAAAGAGACTTCAGTCACAGCAGTGCCAGGGCAGCAGCCACAGCAAGAATGCACAAAGCCACACAACATTGCAGCCTGCATCAGATGAGCATGCAGAGTCGCAATATCTGACAGCTCTGCAAACTTGTCTCCTACCTGCAGCAGTCCTGTGGTGATGGCGAAAGTGATCAGAGCTAGTGCGCTGGGATTCGCTATCTGAGCTGCTGGATTGCGTTTGCTGAGATGCTGATTGTACCAGTAGTCCACTGCCTCCCAGTCACCTGTTGTGAACTGACCGCCTTCCTCTGCCGCCCTCTCTGCATTCCTGTCCGCCAGCGACCTCTGACTGTTTGTAAAGTCAGGCGTCGCCATGTTGGACGTGTTCTAGCTGTTCAAAGGTTACAACTTCACTGCAAGGCACAATGCAATATCGAATCAAGCACCATAAGCCGCGCGTGACTCATCAAACAGCTCTGCGCTTGCATATAAGTGTGGCGCAATATGTGCTACGGAACGCGACCTGACGGCACGTATGGAGCCAATTGTCGCTCGTGACAATCTGCTGATTAGCTAAACTGAAGCAACAGCGGTCATATCAGACGGTATACCTCAGAAGACTGACAGCAGACGCATACGCAGCTCCGAGTGGTTAGAGTGGCATCGTTGTGAACCCGTGCAGCGCTAAAGGCTGTCGCGCTGCTTGTCTCAGCCGCAGGCTTCCCAAGTTGTTTTGCGACAATATTTTGCAAGATCGCTGAAGGTCTGTGGCAACAATGATGTGCGTGATCTAAGCACAGATCCAGATCGGACTGTTTTACAACTTTGACAAACATCCTTAGTACAAATGCGGAATCTGGCCATGACAACGGTTCACGTCAAGGCTAGTAAAGCCCCACGCACGCTTACGTGTCATGTGCTATGACTCACAAACACTGTCAAGCAAGGCAAGTGCAACATGCAAACTTTGGCTTTGAGTGCGATATTTTGCAAATGCTAAACAGATTGCTGCAGAAATCAACGGCAAAGTGTACTGCCATGATTGTGTAAGTATGTTGGCCTGCACAATTGAAACTCTGAACTGCAATGCTGTTGCTGCGGCAGATGCGCTGCTCTACTGCATGACCACAGGTTGAACGCACACCTTTGCCTTCTGCAGTACACCATTGACTAATGCATGCTTCTAGAACACAACACATCAATCCATCTCTCTTCAGTGTTTGTATGTACATGCTGTGTGGTCAGTGCATCATGTTCTTACATCAGATCAGTCTGCAGCTACAGATTCTCAGCAACTGTCTTGCGCACAACAGCACCTGTCTTGCGCACAACAGTGACAAAGTTGAAGCAGCTGCAGTTGAGACAGCTGCAACTGAAACAGCTTTGCAGAATGAAACGCAACAGTTCAAGCTGATAGGAACAGCCAGCCTAAAGATGCACACAACTCACATCACAACATGCAACACATCTGCTTTCAATAGTCTGCTCCAGGGTTGGCCTGAGGCAAGCAGCACTCCCTGATTCTTTGCAAGCGCTCCAACCACTTCTGTTGCATCTGACTAATATGGTCCTGCTGCCAAAGTGGCGATTCCAACATTGCTGCACTGCCTTCTTGCCTGGTTTGCTGCTCTCCTCTGTTGTCATGCAGCGCAATCTGCTCTTCCAGATGCTTGGCCTAAATGCAGGCAGAGGTCACAGTCAAAACACGCTGCGTTACACAGCATTGCGTCTGTCCACTTCACGACACAGTATCGCATTTGTCCACGGTATAACATGCTGCATCCTCTGCTGAATAGCATATGAGGATGTGCAGGATATGTACAAAAAAGTCCCCCAGGCCAAAAGCAATGTACACTAGATTGCACATCTCCTGCTGGAAGCGGGACGACCTTCTTCTTCTTCTTCTTCTTCACAACATGTGCAAGCAACCATTCAAGACGAATCTTTGCTGCCGGCTACAAACATCATGGCAATGTGCACATGCAATGTGTCATGCATGCTCTTCTGGCACATGTACAACAGCAACACCAACCAGCTTTTGTATATGATGATTAATCATGACTAATCATGACAAATGTTGGCCTAGGGCATGTGGCTCTACAGCAGCAGAAAGCAGGGTTCATAGGGTTCAGGGTAATCCTCAGACCCATAGGGCATATAAGCCGATGGTCAGCTGCAGCATCAGCAGGACAACAGCAGGCAGACTTGCAAGCGCAGCTGGCACTTATGTCACCAGTACTTGAATGTGCCCAGTCTACACACAGCTGTTTTTAAGCATTATCCCCAACCATTGTCGCTCTCCTGCATCATTTTTGCTATGATGCACGACATCATTGTTGTAGCTCACACTCCAAGCAGAGACGCGTGCAACGCCTAGCAGCACTCACAAAGACGAACTGTCAAGTCTGTGATTGCATGCAGTGCAGCAACCAAGCGCACCTTTGACTGCAGCAGCTTCACTTGTACATTGCCAGCACTGATGGTCCTGACATGCTCGGCTGCCTCATTCTGCAGTGCTGCTGCCTGAGACTCATACTCAAGGCACTGCCTCCTCAGAGAGCCATTCTCCTCCCGAAAACTGTCACTCTGCACCCCAAGAACAACACTTTGTCGACTGACCGCTTCACACACTGCAAAGGTGGGGCAACATGCAGTGGTTGGACAGAAGGGCAACATGCAGTGGTTGGATAGAACATGCAGTGCAGAATGGGAGGTGTGTCTAGGATGTGGTAAGAAGTATCCTCTTGATGATTGGGCCAGCATGTTCCTCTCAGAAGCTGTTGACCTGCATCAGTGCCTAGATTCTAGACATGGTCTACACTGATGTCTACCACTTGGTCAGTATTGATGTCTTCAGGTTGGTTAGCACAGGTGTCTTGCAGACTGTTTTCTGCAAGTTGGACTACCTTGATGTCGACAAAATGGTCAACATTGACGTGTGCATTCTGGTCTACCTTGAGATGTATTAGTTGGTCTACACGGATTTCTAAATCTTGGTTTACAGCAACGTCTCGAAACCTCAATGTGATATCAGTAGCATTCAACAACACCAGTGCCTCCACCAAACTGGCATTTTACTTTGCAGCCCTGGAGGCGGCTGTGGAGTCCTTTCAGTGCCATGCGCACGCAACTGAGTGTAGTATGCACTCAAACCAATGTCGTGCTGTATGAGCTGCCATCGCAGGATTGTTTTTGCTGCTCAGTTCGGACATGCCATACATGTAAGATAAGCACAAAGTGGCTGGCACCACTGAAACTACGCAAAGGCCTGACGGGGCCAGTGCCCTGATGTACATGGAATGCGAGGGCAATGCTGGGATGCAACCTTACCTCCTCTTCTTTCAGGCTGAGAGTTGACTCAACTGCTGCCTTGTCGGCTGTCAGCTGCATCCCTTTCTTGCTCAGCTGCTCTGCCTGCAGCCACATTCAACATCAGCCAGAGTGATTTCCTCAACACCAAGATCAAGAGGCTGCATCTGCTGAAGACAGCGCCTGCCAAGTGGTGTTTGTGCCGTGTGTTGTTGTTTCTCTTTCTTTGGGTATGTTGTCAAGTTGGCAGCCATATCAAGCAGCGCGCAGCTGTGGTATACATTGCGGTTGCTGTCGGTCATCTGGCCTTGCCTGCCTGTATGCACCTCTGCAGACTTTGCAACAGCTTTTGGAATGCATCCACATTACACAACAGTATGTATCAAGCTTGTGCACATGCATTGTGTTTAGCAACCAAGCATGCAGCTGGCTCCAATCGTGCCATAGCGGTCATCTGGTGAACGCACATGACAATGAGAGTAATGATGTGTCATCAGCATGTTGCACCTGGGCATGTGGGTCAGTAGCATTTTGCAGATGCACATGCACACAAAAGGCGACATGCGCATGCTTTTGTGATTTGCAAGGCCTTCAAACTCTGACTCTACGCACGGCAGCGTCAACACAAGTTGTGTGTCGTTATCATGGTGTAGGAATCACCAGCTAAATCGTTGTGTGCTGCAAAATCTGCAACTTTGACACAGTGCATGAAAGTGTGATTGGCACGTGGTAAGCTTGGTGTAAAGAGAGCTCACCCGCTGTGCTGTTGTCTGCTGCAAAGCCTGTAGCTCTGACACAGTGCGCTGCAGCTTGTTCTCTTGCACCTGGAACTGGTTGAGGGCCTGCTCAATGGACTTCAGGCTTTGCTCCTGCTGACACCACTCCTGCTGCCTCATCTGCACTGCAAACACTCAGTCAGGCGCAAGCTGTTCAGCAAGAAAAGAATAGTTTACGCTTTTCAGGGATCACAACGGGAGCCTCCTAAGGCGGCAGCCCGGAGCAAGCTGTTGAGCAGACAGCTTGGTGTATTGACAAGGCAACGCACTGGCAAAACCAGAAGCCTGAACCTGCACAGTAAGGTGGGCAGGGTCCTTGGAAGAACTTCAAAGGGAGAGGTGAGACGGGACATCTGGTACAAATGCTGCAAAATAGAAGTCTGTAGAGTGGAAAAGCAAATGTAATTCTATGGGTGTTGTGACACTGCGCCTTGACAGCCTGCACTTGCCAGCAGAGTGTTGCAGTGCCTAAGAACAGGACCTGTCAAAGGACTCCTGGATGACGTTTGAGGACAGGGTCTCACCTGCACTGGACACACACAGCAAACAGGGTGGACATGTTTTGCAACTTGAACACTTTCAATCCTCAGCACTGTGGTTGAGAACATGAGGGAATGAGTAAACAAACAGACAGGTTCTTGAAGGGATGACACATACCTCAACAGCTGCTTTCAGGGCTTCATTCTCAGCTTGCAGTGAGGTCAGGCTGGCCACCTGGCGCTGCAATGACTCAACTTGTGTAGTCATGGCTCGTCCAATAGCCCTCTCAGCTTCTGTGGCAGCTGCCAGCTTCTTGTCATAATCAAGCACCAACTGCCGCTGACTGGCCTGCAAACATACCACAACTTAAATACAACACTGAAACAGATTCCAAGACAGCCTGCACACAATCAACAGCTCAGCTCCTACTTGACCTACATGACATACTCTCAGATATTTGCAATTCTCTGTGTCCAAGCAAGAAATCTTTTCTTTGCAATCTTCATGCAATCAATCTCAAAGGACAGCCAGTGGGCATCGCAGGGAATCTGACTCCCCCCACCAGCTATTCTCAGCTGACAACCGAGCTCAACACAAAGCCATATATGAACGACTCATTGCTCAGGGCTATGGCAAGCGATATGCTACACATAGACATGAGGCACTGTGTATGCCCTTCCATAAAGACAAGACAGGCAACGTTTATGCTTTGCAATTCAAATCAAGCCTGACAATCTTGCTGAAAGCAATCAGCATCATGACTAATGTTTTGCCTGCATCAGCTGACAGCATGATTTGCCCATATCACACTTCACCAGCATGTCACCACTTGCAAGTGCTGTGCAGCAAATTAAGAGGAGTGTCATGTGGACCTGAAGCTGCCGGTTATCCTGAGTAATGATCTGTGCTTCTTCTTGAGCTTTCCTCAGCTGCTCAGCCTGCTGTCCATGTTGAGCTTCCAGCTCAGCAATCTTGAGCTGCATTTGATGCTGTTGCTCTCTGCTGGAAGCTATTTGAGCTGCCAGCTCCTCTCTCGCACTCGCCAGCTCACCTCGAGCTGTCTCATACTGAGTCCTGTATGACTGACTCACCGAGGCCACCTCAGCTTGCGCTGACTGGCTCATCTCACACTGAGCTGTCAGTTGTTGCCTCAATGACTCAAGCTCGGCTTGAGCTGAGCCACTTGTCTCATGCTGAGCAGCCAGTCGCTGCCTCGCAGACTTGAGCTCAGCCTGAGCAGACTTGCACTGAGCTGAGGCAACTTTGGCTGACTCGGTCTGAGCTTCGAGCTGTTGCTTGAGTCTGCTGATGTCATCACGAGCTGCCTCTAGCTGCACTGAGTCATTCACTTTCCACTGCTCTAACGCAGCTTGACTTCTAGACAACTGTTCTTGCAGACCTGTACACACACAAAGAAGCATCTCCAGAAAGACCACAACAGACGATCACGCCAAAAGTTGCAGTCCACAGATGCACTACTCCTAACACCATGCGACCTCATTTTGCAGCTATTGTCATCCTGCTGATACACCATGGCTTCACGTGTACCTTGCATGCTGCATCTTGGCGGCAGCTGTCACATATGCACTTTGCTTATCCCTGTCTAGTTTGTAGGTCGCCAATTCATAGACAACCAACCAACTGTGCTGACAGATAAGAAGACAAGCAGAGTTTTCTTCTGTAGCAGGATGCAACCGAAAATGCCCCCTGCATCTGTCACATACGTGTATGCCAGCCCTGTCATGGGCTGCTTTAACTTGATTACATCCAACAGCATGGCCCAGCATGCACCTGCCATGCTTTGCTGCCAATGTCAAAGATCACAGAAGCACCAGATAGCCATGGGCAGGGCACTTGCCTGGAACCTTATCAGCTTCTGCCCTCAGTCCTGCCATCTCCTTCTTCAGCTCATCCCTGCAAACAGTACGCCAGCACATGTTTCTATGTTTCTTTTCTGTGAGGTATTCTTTTTCCGCGCTCTACGACACCTGGCTGACTTTGTTTGTCTGCTGGGCATGCATCCTTCTTTGGAACATACATTGCAGGCCACAGGAAGACAGTGTTGTCATACATGTTGTAAAAAGCATGGGTATGGGCATGATATACATGTGTATAGACAGCAAGACTGCCAGCTCCACCCTGCTGCTGGGTGCCACCCTGCATATTCAGCTGCATGGTGTCATACCACTTATCAGGCACACTGGCTTTTCTGCAGCTCCTTCACAAAGCGCTGTTGCTGCGCTGTGCTGTGCTGATGTTGCGCTGTGTTCTTATCTAACTAAAAAATCTCCCCAATGTAAAAAACGCGTTTTTATTGTCCTGAGGCATTTCTGAGATTGATTCTCACTGTAGACTGGACGTTTCCGAGTTGAATATAGACGTTTCTGAATTGAATGTAGACATTTCTGAATTGGATATAGACGCTTCTGGATTGGTTATAGGCGTTTCGACATTGAATACAGCACCTGTCACCAGACCCAGCCTCCTCAGCCATGCCTGCTTGCAGCGCTTCCCTGCCGTGTTCCTCCAAACCACGCTCTTGCATCTGGTGAAGCTCTCTCAACTGCTCCCTGCACAGTGCACAGACAGATGGCCTGACCTGATGTGTGTGAGAGATTGCATATGGTGAAGCTCTCTCAGCTGCTCCCTGCACAGCGCACAGACAGACAGTCTGACCTGTGGTGTGTGAGAGACCCTGATCATGCCAAGTTGCGTCACATAGCGATGTCCTGGTCACACAACAGCAGCAGCAACCAGCAGGTTCAATGGTGGTGCATGTGGGCTGCCTGGCATGCTGAATACCACACTGTTGCAGATGATGGCAAGCTTTCATGCCCAAGTCTATATCTGTGCAAGCTTTTCAGCCCAAGTCCTTACGTGCACAATGTGATGGAGGCAGATTGAAGCATCATGTGTTCCTGAGGTGCAAAAGACAGAGGCCCAAAATGTTACAGGGGTGTAAGTTGGCTGCAGGGGGGTTGAAGATATAATGATGAGGTACATGGAGTTCAGCAGGGGCAGGGGCATTCCGTTTGTTTCCCAGGGATGCACGGGCCTTCTGCATAGTCTTCTTCTCTGTCCAAGCTGCATTGGCTCCCTCAACATATTCCTGCAGCAAAATTGGGGCTGGTGGTTTGTTTCAAACCACAGGCACATGACAACAACAGCAACAAATAACAAAAGTGATAAAATTAAAATGACAATATTAATGATGATGATGACAATTATAACAATGATGATAATGATGCAGGCTTAGCCAACAGGCATCAGGTGCTTGCAATGGAAGTCAGCGCCCTCTAGACAGGCTTGTTCTGACCACCATGCAGCGCTTTAACATCAACATGTGAAGAGGTACATACTGTGCTTGAGCAAAACCTGGAACATCTCCACAATGTCGAAACACGTTTTTACTGTCCCCAGGCGTTTCTGAGTTTATATTTCTAGTGTAGGAATTACGTTTCTGAATTACACTAGACGTTTTGGGATTCAGACGAGCACAGTGTGGATGAAGGTCTTGGCCTAACTGAGGCAGGCAGGTTTGATGTGCAAGCACAACAGGATAGTCTCAAAGCATGGTCCAAGGCAAGGCTCCCATTGACCAGCTGGTCTTGATTTCTTTGAACATGTCCTGTGTCTTTTCAACGCGTGACTGCACTTGTTGGCTGGATAAAGCAATGCAACCTTCCTCTCTCTGTAATTAAGATCATTGATGGATAAGCAGCAGCAGCAGAAGCAGCTGCTTGGGTCACATGGCCCACCTGGATCTGGTTTCCCTCCATCATGACGCCCTGCAGCTGCTCTTGCAGGTTCTCCAAGCCCTGACTGCGCCGCCGAGAGGCATCCCTGCTGGCAGCGCCCTTACCCCCAAAGGCAGCATGTGAGTCATCCTGGGAAGCCGGCGCGGCAGCTGCAGGGGCCCTTGAGGCGGGGGTGTTGGTGACGTTGGCGAAGGGCACGGCCTTGGGGACTGAAGAAGAGGAAAGGCGGCTCTTGCTGCTGAGTGATGGCGAAGCTGGCCTGCAGTGGAGTTCAAAACAAGGCTCAGCACAGCATGTACAGCATAGCACAGCAGCCATATTCAACTGAAGTACAGACAATTCTGCCTTGAGAAGTGAACCAAACTGAGCCTGCGACAGACCTCTAGAGATCAGATGTGATCCTCAGACTGCAACAGGGCTGAGCTGTGTAGCACTGCAACGCTTTTGCTCATCAAACATTCTCATTCCATGCCCATATGCACATAAAGCAGTATGACATGTGGACAAGCGACATGTGACAATGTGTACGTGCACATGCAAGCAAGTGTTGCTGGTCAGGTGAGGATGTGCTGTATATCAGTTGCCCAGAGCTTTGAGTAAATCCACATGGCCATACTTGCTGGGTACAAGCTGGCTGTGACCTTCATTGCCATCAACAGATGAAGCTCAGGGTTGTATGCACATAGTCGATCAGTTGCATCTGCTACGCCATGTCTACTGCGACACCTGAGTGACTAGCTACACTACCATGCTGACAAGAACTCAGAGGGGCACATCCTTCTTTGCCCAGGCATGTTTTCGACAGATTTGTGACAATTTGAATGAACAACACTACCATAAGATGGCACTGTTTGAGTAGGAAACATGGGGCTTTGGGCTGCTGCCTTAGGAGGCTCCCATGATGATCGCGGAAAAGCGTAAACTTTGCCTTTCTTTTTTCTTCTCTAGTAAAAATGGGGTTCACCTGTGTTTGAGAGCACTTCCACCTTGCCTCTCTGCCTCCTTGGACAGCAGGCTGTGGGTTTTGCCAGAGGCCAGCTGGAATGGCAGCCTGCCTTGGCTATCAGCAATGACTGCGCTTGCGCCCTTGTCCAGCAGCAGCCTCACAGCAGCCTGCACCCCCCTCTCAGCAGCAAAGTGCAGGGGGGTCTTCCCCTCCACCTGAAAGGCCCAAACATGCTTTCATGCTGGCCGTTTGGCAATGAGTTCAATGCTGAAATGCAACAAGGAACATAGCAGCTTGCGTGCCTTTCTCAGCAGCATAGTGCAAGGGGCCTGGTCCCTCCACCTGAAGGACGCAAACCTGCAGTTGGTATTGACTTTTGGCAAGCTATGCTTGGATCTTCTGTTGTCATGTAGTAGTAGCGTAGCAGCTTGAACCCCTCCCTTAGCTCAGCACAGCACAGCACAGCACAGCACAGCACAGCAGGTTGAACCCCTCCTTCAGCAGCAGCGAGCAAGGGCGTCTTCCCTCTCAACTGGGAAAGTATGCAACACACAGTGTTGGTGCTGATCCCAACACACACTAGTGGTGCTAATCCCAACACAGTGGTGCTGATCCAACACACACTCATGGTGCTGATCCCAACACACACTAGTGACTCTGATCCCGACACAGTGGTGCTGATCCCGACACAGTGGTGCTGATCCCCTTTGATCGTGAGGCAACTCTCACCTTGTCCTGGAGGTTGACTGCAGCGTCTTGTGTCAGCAGGGCCTCCAGCACAGCACAGGGGCTTGACTTGGCAGCTTGATGCAGTGCCGAGATGCCTTGATGGTCTGCTGCATTCACATCTGCCCCCTGCTGCAGCAGTGCCTCCACCAATGGCACCAGCTGTGTTGCTGGCTTGCCTGCAACACACAAACAGCAGTACTTGACCTCTTCTTGTCACTGCTTTCTGACAGCCAGCATAGGGCTGCACTGTGACTTGGGTAACTAAGGTAGACAACGGCTGAACAAGCCTTAACAGAGCAAGTGTAATTTCACATCATGTCTGCCAGTAGCTGCGCTGGTTGTCAAAGCAGTAACAACAACTCTATTGACTTGCGGAACAAGGTGTTTAGTAAGCTCGATTGAGTTGGGCGATAGCATGGGAGTTTAATCACAGAGCAAATGCTCATCTTGCACAGAGAGCGCGATAGTAGGCTTGGGCGTCTCCAGGCAGAACTCTGCCCATGTGTCTGGTCAAAGGCTGAGAAGCACGCACAACTTGCATAATACAGAGCCTTGCTTGTGCAAATGCAACAAGACAGACTGATGACAGTGAGTGTGCTTGGCAATTCATCAACTGCTTTTAGTAATTCGAATGCGGCGTTGCTCTGAGTGCTGCTGTATGTGCATATCACATGCTGCGGCAAATATGTGCATGCAAATGTCCAGGATGCATGGCAGTGACTCCAGCAATGCACAGAACACATAACAGGCCTGAGTCATGTCAGTACACAAGGCGGAAATGGTGTACCTGAAGAGATGGCATAGTGTAGCACAGAGCAGCCCTTTGCATCGCATGCCATGGCAGCTGCTTTGCTATCCTGTCCATGCAGAAGCGCAGCTACAACTTCCATGTTGCCTATGCTGGCTGCTGCATGCAGGGGATTGACCCCTTTCACATCTGTAATGTTGACCCTTGCCTTGCCTGCAATCAGGACTGTCACTGCTGCAGTGTGGCCCTGGGCTGCGGCACTTCTCAGAGCTGTGTGCTTGGTCTTGGTGAGAACGTTTGCATCTGCACCAGCTTGTATCAGCTGCTGCACTGTGTGCTCTGACCCCAGCTTAGCCGCATAGTGCAGTGCTGTTCTGCCAAGTTCAGCATCCTTGGCGTCTAAGACTGTAGCTCTTGCTTTGCTTGGCATAGACTCGATTTCAACCAGCAGTGCTGCTAACAGCCTTGACTCCGTGGTCAATGCTGCGAGATGGAGAGCTGTTTGGCCCTCTTGATTTGAAGCAGAGACTGAGGCGTGCTGCTCCAGCAAAAACTTGACGATCTCAAGACATCCTTGCGCAGTTGCCAGGTGCAGCAACGTGTTTCCTTTTCGATCGTACGCGTGCTTCAGTACATGATTTCCCTTGAAGGCCTTTGCAAACACGTCTGGTTTTGCCTGAGACTCTAGCAACGCCACTGCTTTATCGAAGTCTACCATCGTAAGTCAGAACAAGCGTAAGATAGGAGACGTTTAAATCTGCATCACGCCACCAGAGGAAGATCGTGCATGCTGCAAGTCAAACGGCTAACGTCTCGAGAGCGTGGCGAAGGTGACCAGCCTCAGCTGTCAACGGCCATTTTCGGATACAAGGTATTGATTTAGTAGGTTTTGCCGCAAATTCCATCGAGCGTTACAGCCTTGAGCCTCGAGCTATAACACCTGCAGAAGGCCAAGCTTGATTCTGTAAGCTGCAGTTTTGTTGCATTGCTTATTTTCACGCGATTGCCACTGCTCAGGGCATCGACTCCTGCCGTGCCCCAAAAGTTCCGCGCTCCTCTCTGTTGTTGTCCTTCACTCCACGTCTGCAGACCTTCTTGCTCCGAGTTCACAGGCTCCCCCATAGGACCAATGTGGTCCTCACCCACAACAGATTGAACACATTGGCGAAATGTAGTTCGCACTAGTCACCAGCGCTTCCCCAACAGTTTTCAGCTCCATGCATCCATCTCAGACGTCCAGGCTGGAAGCCGATCAACAGCTCAGCGTCGATCCCTCCTCTAGTGATCCAGTCCCAGAATACTCATCAGAACTGCAAGCCGGTGTCACCAGCAATATAGCCGCGTTCCAAGTAAGTATCTTCAACCCCTCAAGATCTGTACTAAGCTGTAGACCTCATCAAAGCGTTCTGATAACTGCTGTACACTGGCAGTTGAAAGAGTCATCACTCAGCAGGCCTCCAGTTAGCTTGCAGAACCGCTGAGTGTTGCTGCCATAGTATGACTGAACAAGCTTGTGCAGGACCTTCAGGACAACCAAGGTTTGCCAGCACCTGCTGATCCCTCTGCTGCTGCATACTCACCTGAGCGGCCATTGATCACAAACAAGTCCAACAAGCTGGAGTGGCAAGAAGGTCAGCCTCACGCTGTCTGTACAAATCCAGTTCAGGCGCTGGTACTGTCATGCATTTGTGTGCAGCCCAACAGAGGATGGACCTTTCATGCTGCAACTGGCACTGGTAGTGGTGGTCTGCTGATGTATAGACAGTGAAGCATTTGCATCAAACAACTGAGCTGCCAACAAATTGATGCTCAGCCCCAATGTGAACAATAAAGCATTTGCATCAAACAGCTCTGCTGCCAAAATTTAATGCTGCTAGACACCAGCTTCACCTTAAGTTGCTATAACAGGCAATGGCTGCAATACATGGTCAGATGCAAGACACAGCATTATGTGCTATGCCTTGTCTCATAGGTGAGGATGCAAAACTGAAGCAGATGCTATGGGTGGTGGAAAACCTACAGGAAGAGCTGTTCAGAGCGCAGGAGTACCGCCTTCAAGCAGAGAAGAAGCAGCAGCGGCATCGTTCCACAATCAACAGCTTGCAGGTTGTTATTTGCCAATCACAAACTTGAACATGCATCCATGGCAGTGTTGCAGCACATGATCCTGCTGAGACAAGCAGCACTCCACATCATGCCGCCACTGCACAAGCTGACTGCTTCTGCAATGATGGCTGCTGATTATTACAAGATGATTCTGCATCATCTGCCAGCACATCTCCTGTGCACACTCATGTATGCTGCTGACTCAGCCACATGGTCCTGATGCCAGTCTAGCTAGGTCAACAGCCAGCCGACACATCAGTACAGCACATCTTCATGGCTTGTGCACCTTTCTGATGGTCTGCTCTCCAGCACAGGTTCTATACATACACAGTGACCACAGCGCTTACTAAACAGGTTATATACTGCACAGGCAGAGCTGCAGGCTGTGACTGGCGCACTGGCGGCGCTGGATGATGACTTGGACATGATTCAGCAGCAGCTGGAGCATCAGATGCAGGCCCAGGACCAAAATCAAGATGACGCCCGGTACGGACGACGCCCGGTATTTAACAGGCTTGCATCATGATCGCTGAAAACTTTAAAACTATTTTTTGTCCTTCTTTGTATGAGTTCAGGTTTGGTGCAGGGAGTTGGACAAGGAACTGATGTCTCTGCAAGCGCTCATACATGTTCGGGAAAGGAACATCGCTGAGAAAGACCGGCGCATTGCTGATATTGAGAAACAGATCCTGAACGAGATAGAAGACGCCAAGGCGGCAAAACGCAGAGAGCAAGCTGACAACGCATCTCCTAGGTATCTACTGCTCTTCTTCATGTGCTGCAAGTGGGTCTTGTTAGAATCCACTTTGCACTACGCAAATACTGGTGTTGGTTTGTGTCTTTTGCCATTGCTGTCCTGGCCGTATTTTGCTACATGCATCCTGCCTACTTTTATATAATGAGATGGAGAACCACATTTGCAGCGTCTGACCTGTAGAATGATGTCTGTTCATGCATCCGATCATTAAATTATGGCTCCGGGCTGCCGCCTCATGAGGCTTCTGTGATGATCGCTGAAAAGCATAACCTTTTCTTTTTTTTGCTTTGCTTTCATGAACTCATGCCATACATGTCTGCCCTTACTGTCAGGTACATTCAGACTTGAATATCTGCCTGTATGAGGTCCTCTTTTGGCAGTTTCAGAGTACTGCGACTGGAGGTCACAAATGTCACAGAACAACACACACCACAAGCCAGGTTGCTATATGCTGACTGATCCAGCAACTGCATGTTGGTGTGCTTTGCATAGATTTGCTATATGCTGACAGGTTTGGCGACTGCATGTTGATGTGCTTTGCACAGGTCAAACTCATCTAGCCCCAGAGGTTTGCTATATGCTGACCATTCTGGCAACTGCTTGTTGATGTGCTTTGCACAGGTCAAATGCATCTAGCCCCAGAGGTTTGCTATATGCTGACCGGTCTGGCAACTGCTTGTTGATGTGCTTTGCCTAGGTCAAATGCATCTAGCCCCTGGGGATCAGCCTCAGAGTCAGATGAGGAGCTCAACTTCAGAGTGTCCCCTGCCAGGCGCTCACTCTCCAACTACGCCAAGGAGTCGTTGCTGCCTCCTGCACAGAGGGGTGAGCCTTCTGTCCACCCACACTCAGTCTCTATCCACCTAGACTCAGTCTAGACTCAGTTTTTGTCCATCTAGAATCAGTCTCTGTCCACTAGACTCAGTCTAGACTCAGTCTCTGTCCATTTAGACTCAGTCTAGACTCAGTCTCTGTCCACTTATACTCAGTCTCTGTCCACCTAGAGTCAGTCTCTGCCCACCCAGACTCAATCTCTGCCCACCTAGACTCAGTTTCTGTCCACCAACTACACTCATTCATTGCCCAACGAGACTCAGACCTGTGCTAGCATGTGATGTAAGCTGTTGAGATAGCAGCTAATGCAGTTGAGGCGGCTGATGTATCAGCTGTGTGTACGCTGATCTGCTGCATGTACCTGTAACTGTTTGCAGTAGCAGCTGCTGCTCAGACAAACTGCTGAAGGTTTTTTGACTTATTGCGCTGCCAGCTCAGCTAGACAGCCTGGTCTGGAGATGTCCTTGAGACAATTAGCGTGTGGCATACTCAATATTGTGTCTGCATGCTGCAGTCAAAACTGTAGCATGGTTTGTTGTCAGGCTCAAAGCAGCACCTCAGAACTGTGACCGTTTCGCATGAAGGAAGAGGCTACGATGTCATTGTGGCAGTTCTCCTGACACTATGTTTGTGAAACAGCAGGGGCAACTGCAACAGGATCAGCATCAGCATCTGCAAGTAGCGCAGCATCTGCAGCACCTTCAGGCTGGTTCCGCCCCTTCAGCATGCTGGGCGGTGGCAGGAAACAAGCAGAAGATCTGAAATCTGCAGCTTCGACCCCTCCTGGTCTACCCTTGCCCCCAGCCTTGCCCCCAGCCCAATCGCGCACTGTCTCTTTCACTAGCTCTACCTCTAGCCCCTTGAAACGAACATCATCAGGCATTTCACGCAATGAAGTCATGTAAAAGCTTTCAGAGCCTGATCAAAAGCAGCTGTTCTGCTTTGTTGTGTCAGTCTTGCATGAGGATCTAGACTCCAATTATCATACGGCTCGTGATCACACTGTAAACGGTGTCATTATTTGTCCATGTGATGAGTCACATTTTGCATATTGATGTTGCCATGGCTGATGCAACCTGCTTTTCGGTCTCTTCTTGAGCTGGGCTCAGCAAGGCTGCGTTTGCCTGCGCGCTAATCATAGTATCTGTGGTACGTTACAATGACGCTGGTTCAAATGCCTTCTGCAGTTTGTCACTCACACACTGTGAGTGTAATTTTGCAGACTACACAAGTTCTGAACCAGATCGTGGCACGTACTGCGCAAGGACAGCAGAGCAGCAGCCGCTGGCTGAATTGAAAGCTGCAATCACAAGCAACGCACATGCATTATAGGAGCTCATGCACTGTTGTCTTGGGTGTTGTACATGTTACAAGAAAACTGTGTGTGCAGAGCTGTCAGCCCTGAGAACGGCAGGACAACACAGCTAGAGTAGCAACGCTTCATAGTAGCAAGCAAAATCAAAGGCACTGCATGCCAGTAAAATACAATTCCAATGTGAACCAAGTCAACGGGACAATCGGAAGTCAATGACATCTGCAACTCTGCTGCACATTTGTACATAATCCTACACCCTCAGCATATGCAGATCACACTTGCGCATACAGCTGACACATAACAGGATTATGTCAGCTTAACAGCAGCAAAGCATAACCTTAATGCTACAGACTAGACCACAAGGAGCGCTCTAGTAGCAGCACAGCCAATATGCATGTGTACAACAACTGCATCGCAAGCTGTTCAACCCCTTGCTCTGCAACTTCACCTTTTCTCTGCTGACTGTCTGATTGAAGTGCTTCATGCACACAAGGCAGGACTTCTGAGGCAAGCCCAGCCACATCTTTCAACTCACAACCCCTCAGCTTTTGTCTTTCTTGCTGAATAGCTTCTTGAAAACTCCTTTCGACTTAACAGAGGCTGCCGCTGCTACAACTGGGTTGTCTGATGTGGGTGCTCCATCATGCTGGGTCTTGGATGCACAGTGGGTCTGCATGGTGGCCAACATATCATACAGGGGTATGAACTCGATGGGGGGGTCCACCTGCCCCCCCAGGATCTGCAGAGCAACAAGGGCCTTTGTTAGAAGGACAGGCGGAAGCTGCATATGTAGAAGTGCCCTGGCAGCAATGATATTGCTGCAAAGTTGGATAGGGCAACCAACAGGTGGTCTACCAATCCATCCACAGTGTGGACAACACCAAGACCCTAACCTGTACATGAATACGTACGCCCTAGACTCTCAATGCTTCAGCCTTGTCCATATAGTATTTTGCAGTAAGCAGGGCAATGCCGAGCACCACAACAGGCCAGCTGGGATAGTACTCGTCCCCAGACCCCAAGCCATGACTGATGAGAGAGACTCACCTGCCCGGGTAGCTTCTTGCCGTAGAGCCTGTTGTTGGTCTCATGGTTCACTGTCACCCGAGCATGCTTCATTGACATCTTACACGGTAACGACATGTACTCTGGGTCTGCAATACCGTAAGCGTACAGCTTACTGCGTCGCGGCGGTGGCCCTTGCTGAGCTGGCGGCTGTAACTGGTACTCATTCTCTGCCTGCTGCTGCTGCAGCAGCTGCTGCGTCAACTGCTGCTGCAGCTGCTGGGAATCTGGAGGAGGATCAGCGCGCCTGGCTCCATGGACTGACGGATCATCATCATATGCTGTATCAGTCATGACAAAGATGTTCCCGCCACTCACGCTGGGATCCGGATTGCTACTGTCTGACAATGCAAAGTCTATGGAGGCGCTGCTTGGCGCCCTTTCCAAAGAAACCGGGAAAAGTGCGCTTGGAGAGGACATCAAACCAGTGGGGCTGGAGTCCATCCGGAACAGCCCTCCAGGGCTGTCTGTGGGAGTAGCCCCAGGGTGCAGATGTTGGATGTGGCCCTCACTAGAGCTAGGGAACAAGCTTCTGTCCAGCTTCTGGCTGTTGTCGCTGTCTTGCTGGTCGTTGCCCAGCACTGATTTCCCGCCATGCACTGTGTGGTTCAAAATTTGAAGCAGGTCGCTTCTGCTGGCCAGTCCAAGCTCAACATCTGCAAACAAAGCAACATACATAAATGTTATATGGTAGACAACAGGATGAGGAAGATGTGTGGGAACATGACTCCGGTGGTTTGGTCTAAGCACTACTGTGCCTGCTGACCTCTGGTGTCACTGCTGTTCTGAACTCCACTTTAACAGCAGGCACAAGCAAGACATTGCAAAGAACATGCGTGAGACACAACCAGCCTCATCAAGAGGCATCAAGAGGCATCAACACAATTGAGTGTCTGAAGTCAGAGATCAAATTCAAGGTGTTGACGAATTTAGGTCAAAATTGTTTCGTCAAAATGTGCTGTCAACATTGTGTTGCCGGGCTTTTATTCTCAAGATTGCATTGTCAAGATTGCATGTTCGACTGTGATCTCAAGATTGTACTGTCAACATTGTATCCAGTCAGCGTGCCGTGGCTGTTTTCCTCACCTCTGCTTCTGGGCAACTCCATGCATCTGCAACCCACTGCGGCAGTACACAACTCATAGATTGGTACGCCAGTCACAATTCAGAGCATCATTAGGTCAAGACCATATGCAGAGTGTGTCAACGTGCTGTGGCTGCTTTCCTCACCTCTGCTTTTGGGCAACTCCATGCCAATCGAGCCTTTGGTGAACAGGTTGAGTGTGGTGTCATCCGGCACCACAAAACACAGCTCCACCTTGCTGAATTCAGCACCCCCACCGGGAACCATGAGGTCAAAGTAGCTTGGCGCAGACCAAGAGAGAGGCTCACCATTCTCGCCTCCCATCCTGCAAAATATGCAAAACAGTTGATTTCCATTGATTTCATTTTGATTTTAGTTTTTCCCCCTATTTTATTCAATTTCATTTTTTATTTCTTTTCATTTTCTCCCCGTTGATTTAAATTTTCTTTTCGTTTACTTTCATTTTCATTTGTTTCCTGTCCTGCAAACAATTGGAATTCACTGACACCCTTCAGCACATGTTTTCCCACCACATACAGAGGGGTCATGTACATCTAAAGGGTTGTTGACCTCAACAGAATCTCCTGGTGTGATTAGATCAGACTGTTGCTTGGAGGTGACCAGTGAAACCAGTAAGCACAGATCATATCCTTTGCCTAGCCATTGTCAAAGCTCTATGCTGAGCCATGCGTCTCAACATGAGTCTTGACATGAGTCTCAGCATGAGTCTCAGCATGAGTCTCAACAAGACTCGCAGCGTGAGTCTCAACATGAGGCATGTGCAGAGCCTGATCCTACAGGATGTACACAACACCAGAGGCATGAAGATAGACTAGCTTGCGACACAACCCAGCGTCCACAGCAAAGCGTTTCTGTGATTGTACCTAGCAAAGACAAAGCTGCAGCGAAAGCCTTTCCTCCTTGTGAATATGGACAAGAACTCTCCAGCAATGGGATGACACACTGCTGAGACGCAAGAACTGCCAGCAGCAAACACTGCGCACTTTTTTACTGGTACAGTCACAGCATATGCGCTGTAAGCTAGAGGCAATAGAAGGAACATTGGGGCGGGCTAAAACAACCTTAACAACACCTCTTGATCCCTGCCCAGCCTGGTATAATACTTGGCTCTTCATTGAATCGACGCGTAAAGGCACAGTCTGTTCTTTTTCTTTTCTTTTTCTACAGTCACAGTCTGTTCTTTTTCTTTTCTTTTTCTACAGTCACAGCTACACCTTACGCTCAGTGAAAAGTGTACCTGGCAAGAACAAAGCCGCAACACTGTGCACTCAACTGCACACATCTGCAGGTGTGCCTGGCAAGAACAAACCCGATACACCATGCTCTCAACTGCACACAGTGACAAGCGTACCTGGCAAGAACAAAGCCATTGCCAAAGCCCTGAGTGGAGCCTTCCATCCTTCTCAAAGTGGTGAAGGCAACACCAGCTGCGTTGACTAAGCTGCAGGGGTCAATGGTACAGCCCTTGTTGGTCCAAGTGCCCTTGGTCACCTTCTTCAGAATCTTCTTGCCATCAAAGGCGTTGGAGGCTAGCACGGCATGCATCGCGTTGTACTGCACGTTTTTCTGCATCACATGAACACATGTATGTTGAGAAAGTCGTTCATAATAACAACTAAGAAAAGTAATACTGACATTGTTCTCCAGCTCATGATGAGCTAGGTACGTGCGGGACAAGCCTTGTCTCTTCAAAGCAGTCTGAGGAAAATAAGTCAGGAAGTTGTGTATGACCAGGTATACTTTGGAGACCTTGAAACAAGTCAGTGAGCAACTGATAGACCAGACTGCTTTATCAGACTGCTGACCAGGTGAGTAACCCAGTGCATTCCCACAACTACAAACAGCAAACAAACACTTTCACAATTGCACTCCCTCCCATACTTCAAAACCTGTCTTCCCTGAGGGTCCGAGAACCAGTACACCCCTGTTTTTTAGCTCCCTGAGTGAGGTCCTGTTCATCAGCCAGCTTGCCAACAACATGCACCCATCTGCTCCATGATCACAATCACAAACACAACATCAGATGCACAGTTTAAGTCGGTGGGAAGCTCAAGAGAAAAACACCTTTGATGAGATGCTGCGCATGCCTCGCCCAATGGTCTTGTTCCTGGTGCTGCCACCACCAAAGTGGGAGCCTGATGAGTGCTGAGGCACATTGACACCGCCATCGTCAACCAGCAGAGCATCCCGGATGTATGCTGGGTCCTTGGCCATCTGCAGTGTCACACACACACACACACACACATGTCAGACTGATGTGTGCTGGATTTGCAGTCACACACACACTCACATGTCAGACAGGATGTTTGCATCCGCACCAACATCGCCTGCCACCTAATGGCTGCTGCTTTTGTTGCCTTTTGCATTTGGCACACACAGGCACACAGACAAGGAAGTTTCAACCAAGCAGTGAATGCATCCTATCACCTGTCCGTTGAAGGACTGTATGCTCTCGCTGCATGCTGCAAGCATGTTTGACTCATGTGTACTTGCTGTCACCTTGCCAAGGCTGAAACCGGCAGTATGTTTATCATTTGTTTCTGGGTTTGACCAATGCTGACCTTGAAGAACTTGTGCTTGAGCAGGTCAGCAGCAGTGGGGCGTGCTTCTGGGTTCTTGTCCAGGCACTTGCCCACCACCTCCCGTAAGGCCTGCACCACCCACAGACAGACAATCAGTCAGTGAGTTGATCAGACAGTCTGTCAGGCAGTCAGTCACTTGACAGTTGTTGGGGCCTGCTAAACCATTTGACTATTTTGTAGTCTTTCATCAAAAGACAAAACAGACCAAGAGTGACACAGACCAGCACAGTCATCAACAGGGGTGTTGAACATCGAGGGCACATTGAGGGCATATACAGGGCACATTCGGGGCACATTCAGGGCACATTCACGGCACATTCAGGGTGCATGACCCAGGAGCCAGGCTGTCTGTTTGTTCATGCTACCTATTGGGGATCTACCCATCCCAGTGCACGATATTCCCATGTGTGTGGAGTTTTTGTGCACACTACATGATTGCAAAAACTCAACACATCAAGTGAGTAGCCAATTGCAGACAACGTTGTCTGTGGGTGGGCCGCTGGGTGAGGGTGACAAACAGAGCAGTGGACGGGTGAAAGAGAGAATCGCAACTTCTGTCTGTGTGTGGCGTGACTGGAAAGAGGGCCAGGGTCCTTGGGTGAAGGAAGGGTGGGGGGAGGGGGCTTGGCAAAAAGGGCGGGAACTTCAAAACGAGACTGGCGCAGGCAAAACAAGGGTGGGGCAGGGCAGGGGGGACTCGGGAGCATGGGTAGGGGAGGGCGCTGGGAAATAATGCTGGAGAGGCAGGCTTGTGGACAAGGGTACAGGAGGGGGAAATGCAACATCGAAACAACAACAAAATGGAACAGAAGACTTACATCTGAGAAGGTTCTCTCCAGCTCAGGCACTGGGCTGTGCATGGTCATGATGATGATGTTGGTCAGGCTGAAATTAGCATAAGGCGCATGCCCTGTTGCTAGCTCCATCAGCAAAATCCCAAACGCCCAGATATCTGCTGCCTGGTAATACCTGCAAATTCAACAGCATGTCGATGGTGTTGGTAGTCCAAGGCCTCATTGCTGGGAGCAGGCATAGAAGGGCCGGAGATAGAGAAGGGCACAGCACAGGCAAAAGATTAAGAGCAAAAGGCGAAAGTCGAAAGGCAAAAGGCAAAAGGCAAAAGGCAAAAGGCAAAAGGCAAAAGGCAAAAGGCAAAAGGCAAAAGGCAAAAGGCAAAAGGCAAAAGGCAAAAGGCAAAGGGCAAAGTCAAAGGGCAGCAGCTAAGCAGTGGGAAGGTTACCCTTCTTGTTCCATGACTTCAGGGGCCATGAAGCAGGGAGTGCCCACAAAGGTGTGCCTTTCCAGGTAGCAATGGTACGACCTGTCACTGCTGGCTGTGTCTGACCTCTGCAAGGAGGAAGCACCCTGCAGTCATACGGTCGTACAGTTACGGGGGTATACAGTCGTATGGTGCATATGCAATGGTATGACCCCTCACTGCTGGCTGTGTCTGACCTTTGCAAGGAGGAAGCGCCCTGCAATACAGTCGTACGATTGTACAGTAATGCGGTTATAGACTCATACAATGACAGTTGCTCAGTCAGGGCATATGCAAGCTCCATCTGTGAGTGTGTTTGCAGCACCTGATGCCTGTCTGTCTGTGGCATGCAATTCCCATGACTGATGGGTCCTGTGTCAAAGCCGGATCAGGCATGCTGCCTGTTCATCAAGACACTTCACACACTTGATAGCACAGCCTCACAGCCAGCAATTTCTGAAGCGCCAGCAACATCAACAATAACACACTTCAAGATCAGCAGCTGCAACATAGGACCTAAGCCTGAGCTTCAACCCCACTGTCAATCTGCACAAGCGCTCCATACGCTAGTCATCAATGAGAGAAAGAGAAGAAGAAGAAGAAGAGGCAGAGGCAGAGGAGGAGGAGGAAGGGGAGGAGGGCGGGGTGTTACTGATACTGCATTCAAACATACACAGGTTGGGAGCTTACTGATGAAGGCTCAAAGCCAGAGGGGCTGCTGCCGGCTGTGGGCGAGTTGGGCCTCGGCTCCATTGCAGCAGTCACTCCAAAGTCTGCCAGCATGACATTTCCATCCTCATCAACCAGCACATTCTCGCCCTTGATGTCTCTGTGGATGAAACCCCGGGGGTGCATGTAGTGCAGCCCAGACAACACCGCCTTGCCTATGGTTGCAATCACGTTTTCCTCGTAGCCCTGCACATGGACGATCTTGTGATGATCTCCGGCAGATCCATGGAGTACGATGTGGAGAATCGTACAGATGCAATGCGTGCACAATTGGGGGTCTGGGGTCTGGGGAGTGGGGGATGAGGGCCTGTATGGTTGTGCTGTCTGAGTAAAGATGATGGTAAACTGCATCAGAGTATCATTAGTAAACGTCATGGCACATGACACATGTGACGCATCGTGAAACCCTAAACAACCCTGAATCCTATACGTACATAACCCTGCACCACGCATGTGTATTGATCATGCATGGCAATCTTGTCATGCCAGTTGCAATGCAATGTGGGCATACTTGGTGCAAAATAGGTACAGACAACATAGCTGACAATAAAGAGCTTTTTTGTGCCTGAATGACCTGCAATAGTAAATGAGTCGGCATCACATAGCTTGGGCATGTGCCAAAAAGAACATGGGGATGTTACAGAAATGGGAAGCATCTCTGTCATGTCCTAATTGCTGAGATCATTGCGCTTGGTAATGAAGCAAGGCATGGCTGAGACATAAGATATCAATCCCATCAGGATTCAAAGCACGTATTTCAGCGCCACTGCATTCGTTGGTAGTGCTACTGCATGCAGACAGGAGGTGGTGACCCTATAGTAGTGAAGTTTCTACTTGCACGCTGACAATTGCTCACCCTTTAATGGTAACATTGCTATGTGCAGGCTAGCAATATTTCTGTATGCATACCAGGGCTTGCTTCCCCCGCAGTAGCATCATGTATAGTATATGACATACACATTATATTATATTACATTACACGCTAAATTATGTTATATATGTTATATAATCATGTCAATCACATACTGCAGGTTGCTTCCCCCTTGCTGCTAACATCGTTATGTGTAAGCCAGTGATACTTCTGTATGCATACTGCAGTTTGCTTTCTCTATACCAGTATTGAATATGTACACGGGCTAGAGGTTACATGATAAACAGATTTATCATGTAACCTATATGTTTACGTTCATGTTGAACACATGCCAGAGTTTGCTTACCCCAGGGCACTTCTTGTTGAGGATGTGGATGGCTGAGCCACCAGCAACATAAGGCATGACCATCCACAGCACAGCATCCGACAGGAAGGCCGCCAGCAGGGGTAAGACGTTGGGGTGACGCTGCTGGCGCATCACCATGGCTTCCCGCATCACAATGTCCTGCAGAAAAGAAATGTTTACACCAAAAGCCAAAAGAAAACACCAAAAGAAGAAAAAAGATCAATTTAGTAAGAAGCCAAACATTAGAAGGGCTGCCCAGGCACAATGGCCTGCAGGAAAGAAAAGTTTACATCTTTTGGCATCACTTTGATGAGAAGCCAAGTATTGTAAGGTCTGCCCAGGCACAGTGTGCCGCATGCCAGCATCATGCCAGTGTTATGCCAGTGTTATGCCATGCTTTGCGACAGGAGCTTGTGTGAATGCTAACACAATGATGACTGCGTTGCATGCAATGTTGATGTCTGAAATACCCCTGTTCAGGAAGCTGATGAGGAATGACATAGCAGTGATGCAGTGACAGTGATGCAGTGACAGTGAAGCAGTGACGGTAAGGTTCCATGAAGTGGATGTCTGGCAGTACGGGTCAGCACACAGCATGCGCCCTGATGAACAGTGTTGACAGGTGTTCTGCAGAAGTTTGCTGGGCGCAGTATGCATGAGGTACATGCAGGCTCAAGGCAGCGCACCAGGTTGGCACCAAAGTTCTCCAGGTCCATCAGCTTGATAGCAACCATTTTCTCCATAGGTATGCAGTTTGCCAACCACACCTGGGAGAGCAATGTTTGGAATTAACAGACAGAAAATTGTTGTTCATGTGACACAATTCAGCGCACAGTGGTCAATTGGGTCGCTGTAAGCTTCTGTGCTGAGCATAAATATTTGCATTGTCTTACATATGCAAGCTTGGGCAGAATGGGAATTGAGTTACATGTTGCTGCAGCAACGCATGCACAGGCTCACCGTAGCACTTGCGCCTTTGCCGACTACATGTATCAGTTCATAGTCAGCAACGCTTACAGGGTAACAGTCCTGCGCCCTGCAACACAGCAGTTCCAGCCAGATCAGAGCTAAGCAAGAATGCAGTCCAGCAACGGCTGCCTGGTGACAGTTAGTGCTTGCAGGCACTTGGCTTGGGCATATGCGCTTGCTGTTCAACCGTACCAATAAGTATCGGCTTCGGCCTTGCCGAAAGTCTTGTTGAGTCTGACATTGGAGAGACTTCTGCTAATCCCCTTCGCTCCATGCATACTGCCCTCACCGTCTCCGGCATTCTCAAGGTTCTTACGGGATGCTGATTTACGCATATCTACCAGCTCGGTGTGACGCTAGCCTTCAACTTCGCAGCGGCTGACGACCCTTTGCGCTTCCTCCAGAACTGCTAGATATACGTATCATTCAAGCGCCTTTACTCGTACATGCAAGCCGGCAACTTGTGCGTTTATTCTTTCGAAAAACTGCGGCAAGTGGTTGGCAAAATCTCTTGGATTTAGTTCACGCAACTTGCACCCTTAGGTCACAATTGTCAGATGTCACGACACGACTATTTTGTGGAGGATCGATGGAGAAAGTATTGAAAGCTGGGAAATGCACAACGACGCACAACGCCGGACTTCAGCAATAGGATGGGATCGCACAAAACTAGCTTTTGCTCTGCACAATCTGCCTTTCTCTCTCGACATGGTGCTGACTAATCTAATCCGTCACCATCAATCAATCATACAGCCGCCGAACCCCGAAACACCAGCAAGGCAGCACAAGTGCCCTTTGTGTACGCCAGCACAGCATTCGCTAGGAGTCAGAGCAGTCATGGGTACGGTTTTGTGTTCGGGCCCTGCAAGTATGCGAGACTCAGGTGCTGCTGATCACCTTGTTCACGTATGATATTTGTTGCAGGTAAGGTGCACGGATCTTTGGCTCGTGCCGGTAAGGTACGTGGACAGACACCAAAGGTAGCAAAGCAAGAGAAGAAAAAGAACCCCAAGGGCCGTGCGATGAAGAGGATCAAGTACAACAGGCGATTTGTCAATGTTGGTAAGTTGCCAGCAGCACTGCAGCAAGAACATAGCCAGCAAAGCTCACAGCCACAGCCACAGCCAGCTTGAGCAAGCCACTCCAGGCCCACACTGTGCATGCAAGCACACTTATTCCACCACACAGTCTCGCAGTTGCTTTGCAAAGCAGCCTGCCAACAAGTCAGCATTTTCACACACAACACCTCTGCTCAGCACAGCAGCTTGTCAGATTGCTTGTGCACTGCGGATTTCTAGGGTGGCAAAGCTGCGCCAGGCAGCTGGCATTGACAGAATGTGTTGTTAAGCCTTCTGTGGTGCTCACTGCAGTTGTCGGATTTGGCAAGAAGAGGGGCCCAAACAGCAACCCCACCTCATAGACACCTTTTACATTACAAAGGTACGCCTGTTTGTCAATCTTTAACTTTTCCAGATCAAGCTCTTCTGGTGGAAAGTCTTGATGGATCAAAAGGCTTTGGGACACATCCCAACATGTGAGCTAAAGAAAGCTTGCACATGCAGGGTCCTTGCAGGTCAGGTCTTATTTGGCCTCGGCTAGCTGCTGTTTCTGCCAACTTGGGTGCAAGGTTATATGCTCCGAGCAGCTTGAGACTGCACAGCAGCTTCTGTATCACCATTTCGTTTGGGCACAGAGCTGCCAAAATGCCTCTGCAAGCTGTTTCTCTAGCCAGAAGTGCATGTGTGTAATGAAGTCCATGTTGCGAGATTGAAACAAGTCTGCAATGTCAAACTCGTCAGGTCAAGTTTGTGCTGGTTAACCATCTCGAATTCAGCAGTGTGCAAACGTCGGAGGCACATAAGCGTCGCATGTTGTAACATCTTTGGCAAGCTTCAGATATGCATGCGTATAATGTTGGCCGCAATGTAGCAGTACAGACATACATGCTATGCTGTGCATGCCATCTCATGGTCTTACCTCATTACATATTCAGTTAACGAATAGGAGGCACAGACAATACAATCCTAAACCATATGTCGTATTTGTGCTATGTGCATGCACTGTGCTGCATAGCATGCCCTGAAGCGGCTGAGCTATAGCACACAGAGCATACATTGTCACCCAGCTTATGCAGTGCACTGCACCAACTTTGAGCAGTACATAGTAAAATTTACTATTTAATGCAGATGCAAACAGCATTGCATGAGCGTCATTCAGGTGTCTGAACATGCTGCACATGTAAGCTTGCTTCCTTCACTTTCCAGCGTTTGCAATGCAGGAAGCTCATTCCATTGTGCAGCAAGATAGGCTACTTCACTGGCCACAATTGCATAGGATGACATATCCATCATCTGCAAGACTCGTGCTTGTACCTGCAAGTCAAAGACTTCTAGTCAGACTCTGGCTTGTTGCCTTTATACAGCCTTATAACATGCCATGCACAGCTCAATGCGTAGCTCAAAAATGTTTAGCACAGTGGCACACGCTTTGTTAAAGAGACGGCTAGTCTGCTCTCATGCATTTTTCAGAGGGAGCCTGGAGAGCACCTTGCTGCTGGCTGCACACATCTTACTACACAAACTGAAGAAAGGATTACAGACTGAGCATTGCTTCTGCGCAAATATGACCGTTGAGGCATGAAAGCTCAGTCTGCAGTCATGCCCGAAGCAAGCAGCCACACCCACCTGAACATCTTGCACCAGGCTCCACACACCGTCAGTGGTCAACAGGAACATGCACAGCGCCTCAACGCCATGCAACTGCTTCGCATGCTGCGACATGGATCCAGTCATGCTGTCTAGGCTGTCAGAATCTGCATCCACTCCTGCTGACCTTATGGCAAGGGACTGCAAGGCATCCAGACTATTGCTGGACTGTTCATGCTGCTTCTGTGTTGCCTTGTGTGATTGTGATTCCGTTGACTGCTGATAACAACAGCTTGATATGGCAGTTGAAGGTAGCTGTGCACTTGCTGAGTCAGTATGAGCAGAGCTTGCTTCGCATGCAAGATCATTTATGCGCAGGTCATCACTTGGGAGGTTGTCAACCTCAGGACTCAGACTCGGCTCAGTACTGCTGAGTATGTCCTTGCCCAATCCAACGAGCTGGTTGTGCGAGCTGCTTGCGTGAAAATCTTTGTTGTGGAGATTGCCAACGGGATCTGAATCTGCCTGAGGTGTCAAACTGGCAGCACTCTCAGAGAGAGAGTCGATGGTTGAGCATACATCTGTCTGCAGTGCGTCTGCTGATTCCTGGAGGCATTGCTGCACGATGTGGTAGATCTCAGTGCTGTGCAGCTCATTCAGGAAGCTGGCAGCAGCTGCTGGTGGGATGCAAGCTGGGGCTGCTGCACTGCAGCAATTGGTAGGCGAGCTCCTGACTACCAGTATCTCTAGGACCTCTTCCTTGGGTAGTGCACTCAGAAGTGAACTAAGCAGTCTGACTGCTGCATTCCTCGCAGATGCTGATGAGAGAGTCGCATGGTGGTCAGGAAATGCGGGAGAGGCAGTGTCAGGATGGTGTGGCTGCGGCGGTGGGCAACCTGAAGAGCTGGTTTGCTGTTGACATGATGTGAGAATGTCTGGCAGTGTGGTGTCCATGAAGGTCCGGACTTGCTGCCAAGCTCTGCATAGATACACAGTTTGGTGATGATGTGGCCAAGCTTGCAAAGTGCAAAACTGTGCAGCCAGCCAGCAGCATCTGAAACCACAAGTGGATTGACATGCACACAGACCTTAATAAGCATTGTTCTTTGCATTGACCAGTCAGTTGACAGACGGTCTTGCAAGCAAACTAAGGCTGGCCAAGCAACAAAAGCATATAACACTCTGGCTTCTTGGTGTGCTTAGCATTGTCAGCACCAGGCTTGTTGTCCAGCAGCACGACACTAGACAACACCGCCTCGGCCTTTTCTGCTTTTTCCTGCTTTTTCCGCTTTTTCCTGCTTTCTCTTGTGCGCACCTTGTCGGCCTCTTCAGGGTGAACATGACAGAGTCTAGCTTGGGATTAGCAACAAGTCTGATGAAGCCCCTGGCCTTGCTAGTGGCAGGGTCCACCGCAGCCATAGCTTGATGAAGCTGTGCCAGGGGAACCCAGTGGGGCGGGTACTTAAAGCGTGCAGTGTCCAGGATCAGGACCATGTCTTTCTTTTCATGGAAGCCTCCTACTGGGCTGAAATGACCATCTCCTGCAGCATGACACAACTGCTTTTCTCTCTCATGCTGCAGAGGGTATGCGCGGTTCTACTTTCTAGCCACAGGTTTTCATGGATTGCATTCTTCATGGGAACGTGCCATAGCTGAGAGTAGTGACCCAGTGTGACTTACATCTGCAGCAGACAGGCAGTGAAGTCAAATTTTGCTCTGCACCGCATGCATATGTGCTGCAGCAGGACTTGTCAGCTGTGGTGACATGTTGCAATAGAGAAAAGCAGATGTCACTGTGCATTAGACACAAGACAGGCTGCTCTGGAGAGACAAGACTCGTCCTGCACGTACCTTGCTCATCATAATTTCTAAGGCGTTTTGATTATGGTTATTCTTAGATGTCACTGTGAAGTTGCTCTGGCATCAACAATTAATGCATGGCGGTGAGCATGTCAGCGTGTTGCACATCAACGCCTTGAATTTCAGACCTCACATGGGGGTCGTGCGTTTTACACCATGCTACACACACTGTGGAGAGAAGTGGAGAGTAGACTGTCTTGGCTACAGGCGCAAGCACCATGTACAGTGCATCTTTATGCCGGAAGTAGGACAGTGCGTGACCTTTACACAACCTGTCAGGCACTACAGTGTTCTGGCCTGCAGCAGAGATGCATTCTGCGTGACAGTACATACTTTTCTGGGAATGCCTGACCATGTAACTTTGGGATTAGAGTTTGCTGACCTGTTTGGAGGAACTGTTTCCGGGAATATGACACGATGATATGCTGCTGGTCAGATGCGCAGATTTCCTGCACAGTGGCTCTGAACTTCTCCTCAGATAAGGTGTCATAGCGAACCAGTTCTGCCATTGCTCCGTTGCATCTTGCTAGACAAGCTGCCTGCTGCACAACATGAGTCAGAAAGAAAAGAAAAGTTGATGCTTTTCAGCGATCATAACAGGAGCCTCCTAAGGCAACAGCCCAGAGCAAAACATGAGTCATGACAGCTGATCCAGCACAACTGAGGCATTGCCATGTTTCCAGAAAGGACTTTCACACTAGCGGTCTGATCATAAAGCAGGCATAAAGAACAGATGCAATTGATCAGCGCCGAGCATGTGCAATTTTGCAGAGAGTTTGCATTCCATGGGACATGCTGCTCTGGTTTGCTAATAAGGCATGATGATTCAACTCTACGATTGAATGGCATCAAAAGCAGCAGCACCTGATCTAAGTTGATCCCAGTCTCAATCACTGTTGAGAGGGGCTGGCAACAGTCCAGCATCTGCTCATGAAACCAGCGCCAAGGGCCCTTCCAGGCTCTTCTTGGGTCAATGGCCAGGGCATTTAGGACCATGGCTAAGCTGGCCAAGCCACAAAAGGCTGGCTCATCTTGTGTTCTGTGCGCAGAATGAAAGGGCTGGTGCCCAGAAGGAACTGCTCAAGATGGGGTTTTAAGGCCAGGCTCTTCTTTTCAATGGCAGGGAGCTGGTAGCATGGCTTGATTGCCATCAGAAGGCAGAAGTGTTGTTTTGACAGCTTGTATGCAATAAAGCATGTTGTCCTTAATTGGTTTGTCAGAAGACACATGCAAGCTTGTTGTGAACACTTTGGTTACTTCAGCTGACCAGTCTGCATTTCTGTGACACGGCATGAAGGAACAGCCCGGTATGGATGCCAAGTTACAGTATTGCAGCATCAAACGTCGCATTTTGTTGCACGAAATATGTCACGAGCTGCTTGTAGCTAAAGGTTGTGTACCTGAACTGCTCGATGAGCTTGAAGAAGCCTTGCAAGGTGCCGTCCAGCAAAGCATCTGCAAACAGTGCTTTACCTGCAAAGCAACTGCATTTGAACTCTCGTGCAGCTCATCATCTGTATACTAGCGACGAGGTTCGCCACCTTCTGAAGTTGAAAAAGCCACTGCTGGAGGACACGGCAGTGTTCGCTTGTAGAAGGTGCGGCTTCCAGGAACGCCCGACGCTGTGCCATCCACCTGATGCTGCATCAGGTGCTTTCCTCACATGGCCGGAAGGGCTACAGGCCACTGCATGTCAGTGAGTTGCCTGCAGGCGTAGTCAGCCACTGCTTCGCACAGAAGCCACGCGTTGTAACTTGTGAACAAACTTCATGTGTCGCGTGTGCTGTATCACGCTGCAAGCCATATATGCTGAGGTTGGTACCATTTGCATTTCGGACGTGTTGCAGCTGTCGAAGCTACTTTTGGGTGGGGAACAAGACAGAAGAAGAAGGTTGCACTATGCGGCAAAGGATAGGGGCAGCCAGGGCAGGTCAACGAGGTGTGGTTGTTGTCGTTGGTTTGTATACTTATAGTGAGAGAGAGAGGGTTGGAATGACCACCTTCGCGCCTGCGGGCCTAGGCTGTTGCCGGCACTTGACCGCCTCTAGGCCTCTCACGTTCAGATCACACGTTGGTAGCTCAGCTTGCCTTTCTGTGTCGGTAAGGGCCTGGAACTTGACGCTATAATCTTGGTAAAGCCAGCCTGCTGACATTAACTGTACGCAATCATGAAATCCTTGGTGTGTTGTTGCAGAGGCAGGCCCCAGCCCAGTCCAGAACTGCACAGTTGCAACCTGTAGAGAACAGAGTAGTGGTAAGCTTCAATGTCACGCTGTCACAAACCAGGCCCGTGTCCACTGTTGTAGCACTGCCACCGACTAGTGATGCTGTCTGCAGCTTCGATTCTCTAGGAGAGGCAGGAAAAAGCTGCCCTTCTACAGACTAGTTGCAGTTGACTCTCGCAAAAGGCGTGACGGCAGACCGCTGGAGGTACATCATCCCCTTTGTCCTTGCTCTGGTAGATCTATGTTTGAGACAATTGAAGGAGAATCCAAAGCGCTCTCTCTCTCTGCAGGAACTAGGGTGGTATGACCCTCTCAAGAAAGACACCAACCTAAATGCCCCAGCAATCAAGAAATGGCTAGAAGTTGGTGCAAAGCCGTCAGACACTGTGGAGTCTTTGCTTAAGAAAGCCATGATTATGGACTGAAAGCAGTACCATCTGAGGACCATCAATGGGCTGTACCGTCTGACAACTTGCTGTTAAGCAGCCTCAGACTGAACAATTTTTCATGCATGCTGACCTGCATGTCCAGCCCTGTTTGCTGGTGCTTGTGTTTTCAGCTAAGCAGGGGTGTGCCTAGCCTTGCAGTGTTCAACATTTACCTTGCTGCACAAACGAATCCATGATTGAAGTTGTATAACGACACTTCCTGACCACACCTGTTTAGTGAAAGCTGATTTTAATTTTGTCTTGCGCTTTTATCTGCCGTCAGCCCATGGCACTGTCTGTCAGGGTTGACATGTGCCTGGCAAACGCAGTTGCTGTCACCTCATGCATGGAGCTCTGGAGGTTTTGCTGTATTGGCAAAATTCATGTTGGTGCTGTTTGGTTTCAGGCTTTGGCTTCTCACTGGTGTATGTGTGTGGCTATAAGCGTCACAGGTGTCAGCAGTACAGAAGTGTGAAAGGCCAACGTGATAACACTGCAATCAGTCATGTTGCCGGCCTGCTTACAAATCGTTCCATGTCACTTTGGTTTCCGTTTCTGTATCTCGTTCATGCTCACTGAAACTTGCATAAACCCCTTTTGGACGACAAGCATTGCGTCCTCTGCAGGTGAGTTTGGTGCTTTGATAACCTGCAAACCAAAGCCATGCAATGTACTACTTACTAAGCAGACATCACCATAGTACAGAGTGCCAACAAGCTGCACATACTTGGGGACGAGCACTCTGTGCTGAGGATATGTTGGCATTTAGTTTGCTGAGGTCAAGTGCATGCATCACCTGTGTCAGCAGATGTATCAGTGTTTGCACATGCATCATATGCTGTATGCATGTACAAACACTGATACATAATGTGCTGTCACTTGTGTATGGCAATAGCATAAGGCATGCAGGTTGTTTGCAGCTGCACACATGACATACCTTGAGGCTCGCGTTGAGACGAGGCACATAGACAGTGCTGCCCACCGCAGGTCGCCAGCCCTGACTCACCAGCTTCTTGTGCTGCTCCACCTCCTGCACATGCTCAGACTGATCACCAACTTAGACAGAGTGAGCATCTGGCAAAGCCTTCCACCTCACATGACATGTGACGGCGGCTTGCTGCATGGCTTCATAACCAAACCAACAGCGAAAGGTGAAGCCATCTTTAGCATGAAGTTTTCAGATCTCTAAATGCTACAGCTGTTGCAGGCCAGTGTCCAGGTTGCATGCATCTTGCATCCATTCAGAGAGGTGATGCCAGGCAAGCGTCAAGTTGGAAGGCAGGCAGGGCAAACAGCATATCGTTCCACTTGCACATCCACATCCACATCCATAACCATAACCATAACCACAAGTACAAGCACAAACACAAACACATACACAAACACCTACACAAACACAAAAAGAGCAGCACAGAAAACAGAGCAACTGACACAGTGTGCATTCTCCTATGCAGCACATCATACCACAGCACACCTGAGCCTTTTGGGCTTCTTGCTTTCTGGCTGACGCTTCCTTTTCCTGTTGCTCTATGATCGGAATCAGCTGCTGACGAGTTGCTTGCACAGCCTTTGTGATAGCTTCTGCTTTCCTCAGCTGCAAGGAGGCCTGACTTTGAGCAACATCTTGCCTGCAGGATGCACCCACCCTCAACAACAAAACAAAAAACAATTGTTTTGTTTACACAGTCAAGCTGGAGATTAGTACATCTACAGCCTGAGGATGCCCTCATCAGCTTGTTATAGGAAGCCTCACCAACTACCCCTCAGTTCCTGGATCATGACCAAGTCAGTCACTGCACATGGAACTCAAACGAATCTTTGGTACCACTTTCATTGGCTTGCCGTGAGTCACATCGCCTTGCTCAACTGCTGGGTGACTTGCTCTCCTCCTCACCCTTCCATTTGCTCTTACAGCAAACCATGCCTAGTCATTCAACACATCAACTGGCATGGGGGAATCTGTTCATTCTGTCATCTGGTGTCGTACATGTCTTCTTCATGCGTCATAAACATGCATGATTTACACGAAAATCTCAGACATGCAATAGACTACAATTGTGATCTCAAGTCAAGCCCCATTTGTAGCAAATGCTGACCTGCTACTAACCAGCTTCCTGCGCAGAGTGGCCATCTGACGCTGCAGCTGCTGCACAGCGCCATTGTCAGCTGTCACAGTCCTTTTCATGCCTTCAAGCTCCATGATTGTGCTGTCGACCGCCGCCTGTACATACACACATGACACTGAAAGTGTGCACTGATTTGTTCATCAAGTCGGCCCATGTCAAGCTTCAGAATCTCCCCAGTGATGCAAACCAGGTTGGTGCTTCAGAGGCTACTGCATTGTATCTGTCATGCATGCATTCTGGCAGCAAGACCCAGAGCATGCATCATGTCCCTGCTTCTTACTTGTGATTAATGCATCATCATGCAATAGGACACTTGTGCATCATCAAGAGGTCATGACAGCAAACATACACATATAATAATGCCACGCTGAATATCCACAGCCTAAGGTATCTCTAGCTGCTCTCACTGATCAAGAGCCTGCACCCAGGCCTGCAACAATCACAGATGACAGCAGACACATCACACAGCTGAGCAGTAATGACAGATGAGAGTAGAAGCATCACACAACTGAGCAGCAATGACAGATGACCGCAGACACAACTGCACGCAACAGCTCAAGTATGCATAAAGAAAAGTCACACTCCACCTGGCCAGTGCCCAGACTGTCCCTGGCTGCTTGCACCAAGGAGGCATCTAAACCGAGGCCTGCTGCAATGTTGAGGGCATTGGAGCGCCCAGGTACACCCCACAAGAGGCGGTAGGTGGGGGCCAGCTTCTGCTCATCAAACTCCACACTTGCATTCTCAAAGGCGTCGTTCTCAAATTTGAGGGAGGTCAGTGAGCTGCAGGGAAAAAGAAAAGCTGATGCATTAATTGAGGGTTTGTTCTTCAGATGGAGAGGGTTGCTCAAGCTGAATGCCAAAACAAGACTCCATACAGGGAGCTGCTCAGAGCTATACCTGACATCAGGGCTATACCTGAGTATTATGGGAGGATGCATGCTGGATGGAGATGACTGAGCAAGTGAGTGAGTGAGTGAGTGAGTGAGTGAGTG
>JAABUK010000614.1_pt1 | contig 73123 bp, 65 predicted proteins | sample 5559141 | NCBI WGS metagenome assembly JAABUK01 (sample SAMN10711869, study PRJNA513367) | rock metagenome | isolation source: Antarctica rocks | place: Antarctica: Victoria Land, Pudding Butte nord | collected 2016-01-03
CTTAAGTGTGCCGGAAAATGCGAGTACTCCGAATAAGGTAATAAATTTTCTCATGTTCTTTTTAGGTTTTTGGTATTGTCCCACACAAATTAGTTTCGTGCGACTAGAGTTATAACGTCCAATCGCCCCAACCGTAGAGAAAGTGTTTCGGAAGCCAACAGAAAGAGCATCAATATCTTTCTAAAGTTTAGATTCTAACCGCAAAATTCGATTTAGGATCTTGCTGACAGTTGGTTGCAGCCATGTGCCACCGCTTCTGGGTTTGTTGCCATTGGTATTCAAGAGTTTCTGCGATGGCTGTTGCTGTCTCGCCTTGCGTGCAGTTCTTCGATGCGCCTTAAAGTCTCGATTTCACTGGGGTAATAGCAGAAAGCCTTCCGTCCTCGCAACTTCCTGTCCGGCTCTTCTTGCTGTCGCGCGCCCCGCAACTTTTATTACGATCATTGCTGCTGAAAATAATTAACGAATCGTGGTATTGCGTAGATGCGTGAGAGAACGCCGGGCATTATGATCAGCACAAAAGCTCTCGTTTGAACCGCTACGGACTGACCCGTTCGAACCGTACTTGTCAGGAAGAAGGAAATGTGCGTGACTTTAAGCTTTGAACCTTGATGGGTGTGCCATCTCGACGGATACCACTGATCTAAAACAGGCACTGAATACTTGACAATTGAGAATTGGGTCCGTTGAATTGCGTTTCGGACACTTCAACACTGTCTCACCAAAAGGAAACAAGCTCGATAGACCCTGAGCATGGGGGTCAGTTTAGCATCAACTGACCTACGTGTAACCTACACGGCTCCTGGGTTGAGATATTGATTATGAAACACTTATTTTGGTGGAGGCGGCGGGAATTGAACCCGCGTCCGAAATTGCCCGCTATGAAAAGACTACGTGCGTAGCTAGCTCAGAGGATTCGTCCGCAGCCTTAGAACCAGCGAGGCGACTACGGACTAGTCCGATTGGTTTCGGACTTAGGCTCCGGACCGAAGCGGCTACCCTATCCTTCAAGATGACGCTTACTGGCCAACGCGAAGGCTCGTCGGCTGAAGCGGCTACTTAATTAATTAAGCAGCGTAAGCAAATTGCTGGTTGGCAATTATGTTTTTCCGATCGTTTTACGGGAGCTCGGAACCCGGCACGCCTTCCCATCTCGATTCAATCCCGTCGAAACCGTTGCGCCCCCTAACCATCTGTATCCTAACATGTCCGCTGCACTGCGCCCGCCACTTCGAAATTGTCCGAAACTTGAGTCCATTCCGCCCGTTCCGTGTTCAAACAGAAGTATGAAACTTCTTCTTTCCGTACTTACTATCTGTTCTCTTGCAGATGCCCAGTCCGCCAGGCCCGCTAAAATGCTCGCCGCCAACTCATCGGCCGTCCGCTTGACCGACCCTCAAGCCAGCAAAGGGCAGGCATCCATCAAACCCGATCTGATTCGCCCTTCCGCCGATGCCGCCACTCCCGCGCCAGCCACTTCCGCGAAGTACGAATACTATACAAACGTCACCATTCCAGCAGGCCAAAGTATCAATCTCGATTCCGCCCTCGATTACTCGTCTAGCGATACCATTGCCGTCACCGTTCGAAGCGCCAAAGCCGACATAGCCAACCTGGTCGGCACAGGGTATTTTACGGTCCCGACCGCCACGGAATACTTCACGCAGGAGGCATTCTCAGGCCAGAATTTCAACTACTCCAACACCGGCGGCGCTTCGTTTACGGTATGCGGCCCGCAGTTCCGCCTCACTTTACAGAATCAAAGTACCGCCACCATTACGCTCAGTTCCGTTCTGGTGTATACGCACATCCTGTAGCTGTCCGTCAGCTAGTCATCCGTCAGCGAGACTTGCAATCAATCCTCGGGATCGGTAAGCGCGTAATCGAGAGTAAACGGGGCTGTGGCGGGAAAAATGTCGAGACCGGTTTCTATCTGCGCCTTCTTACGAGCATTCTGATACACCTTTTCCCATGAGGCTTTCAGAGTCTGCCTTAGGCTCGGCGATTCCTTAAGAAGCTCCGCCAGCTCCTCCCGCTGGTCCAAAATCGTGAGGTCCCAACTCCGGGTCTGCTTGTCTGGCTGATACCGAACCTTCAGAAGATGAATCAATAAAATCTCAGCACGGCTTCTGATTTCCTTGCGGTCTTTTCGAGCCATGTTGGAAATCTCCTCGGCTAGAAGCAACCGGTCCTGAGTTGACACGCTTGCTCCATGGCGAATCGAATCAGCCATCCGGTCAAGCCACGTTACAAAGTCCGTCTCAAACAGGCACGCACTAACCTGCTCCGCGGGAGCGACACTCATATCGGAACTCCAGATTTTAGTTTCGCACCGGACGCAATATCATGGGACTCATGCCTGCGCCGTCACGCCGCGATTTTTTGAAGCACATGCCCTTGGCCGCTGCCGCTGCCCAGGCACCCAGCTCGCGCAAACCCAACTTCATCGTCATTGTCACCGACGATCAGGGTATCGGTGACGTCGGCTGCTACGGTCATCCCGAAGTGCGCACGCCGAATCTGGACCGGCTCGCTGCCTCGGGCGTCCGCTTCACGCAGTGGTACTCGAATGCTCCTATCTGTTCAGCTTCCCGCGCGGCAATTCTGACCGGTAAATATCCAGACCGCACCGGCGTCAAAGGCGCACTTCCCTCTGAGCCCGATTGGAGCGTGCCCGGTCTTCGCGCCGGCGAACGTACGTTGCCCGGCCTGCTCCGCGAACAGGGCTACCGCACCGCCGGTTTCGGAAAATGGCATTTGGGCAGTGCTCCCCAAAGCAGACCCATTGCCCAGGGGTTCGATGAATACTTCGGGTGGTACTCCGGTTGGCTGGATGCCTATTCTCACCGGTATTACCAGCTAGGCGCCCCGCCCGGAAAGATCTTTCATGACCTCTGGCGCAACGGCACCGAGGTTTTCGAAGAGCCCGCTTATATGACAGAGTTGCTGGGCCGCGAAGCAGGCTCATTCCTCTCCCGCCAGAATCCCTCAAACCCCTTTCTGCTTTACCTGGCGTTCGGGGCCCCGCACTATTCCATGATGGCGCCGAAGAAGTACCTCGAACGCTTTCCCGCCACTATGGATCGCGATCGCCGCATGCACTTGGCAATGGTTGCCGCAGTTGACGATGTGGTTGGCGCACTGCTCGATCAATTGAAGGCGCAAGGCTTGGAAAGCGAAACCGTCATCTGGTTTCAAAGCGATAACGGTGCCACTCGCGAAGCCCGCGCTTCGAGCGATGGCAAGCCGTACCATGGCGGCAGTAACGCGCCTTATCGCGCATGGAAGCAGGGCCTCTTCGATGGCGGCATGCACGTGCCCGCCCTGTTGCGTGTGCCCGGTGTCACCTCGCCCGGCACCGTGTGGAACCGTCCCGTGATTTCCATGGATCTTCTGCCCACGTTCCTTGCTCTCGCAAATCCACGCGCTCAGCCGCCCAAAGACCTGGATGGACGAAATCTTCTTCCCATACTGCGCGGACAAGCGCCTGAGCACGAAGACCTGTTCTGGAGCTTCACCAATCAGCGCGCCATTCGTTCGGGCGATTGGAAGCTGATTATCAATCCGCCCTCCTACCCCGGCGATGAGCTTCCGGACAAGGTCTGGCTTTCGAATCTGGAAGCTGACCCCGGCGAGACAAAAAATCTGGCAGATGGCGAAGCCGCGCGCGTAGAACAACTCACTCGCAAGATTCGCGTGTGGGAAAAAGAAGTTGGCTTGACGCCTAAATAGCCTACGGTTCCAGAACGCAAACGTCGCGCAAATTGCGGTACCGCTCTGCGTGGTCCAAGCCATAGCCCACCACAAATTCATCGGGAATTTGAAATCCCACATACGCCACGTCAACCTCCCGCATCCGCCGTTGCGGCTTATCCAGCAGCGTTGCGATCCTGACTGACCGAGGATGGCGTTGCTGCAGCAGTTGCGTTAAGTAGTTCAACGTGACGCCGGAATCGATGATGTCTTCAATAATCAGCAGGTCCGCGCCCTGCACGGAAATATCCAGATCCTTCGTCACCCGCACTTCGCCGGAAGTAGTCTTCCCGCTTCCGTAAGAAGAAATCCCCATGAAGTCGATGAATGTATCCCGCTTAATGGCGCGAGCCAGATCCGCCAGGAAGAAGCACGCGCCCTTTAAGATGCAAATAAGGTACAACGTACCATCGGGATAGTCGCTGTCTATCTGGCACCCCAGTTCGGCAATGCGGGTTTTAATCTGAGCTTCGGTGATCAGAGGACGAAGTTCGGCCATGGCTAGTTGCTTAGGGTACCGCGAACTTCGGCAGTTAGCTGGGAATTCGCTTCAAGAGTTATTGTGAACTGCGAAACGTGCCTGGCGCGTTCTCTCAGGCGCGATACACTCAGGGCATGCAGGTATTGCAGGCAGGCGCGCACAAGCTCATCCTTCTGGAGCTGGAAGCAGAGACGGTGAACAACGTTGCCAAGCAGGCCGGCTTCGAAATCCGCGTGAAAGATACTGAACGCAGTATCCAGCTAGACCTCACTGCCCCCGGTCGCCAAGTCCCCCTGCTGCTGTTCGATGCCGCGGACCCGGCGAACCTCGGCTGGTTCTCGCGCTGTCAGTTTTATATCGATGGCCGGACCGGCGGCGTTATGCAGACCCCCATGACTGTTGCCAACAAGCGTGACCGTTCCGGTAAAAATCAGGCAAACTCAGTGCGCCTCCGCATCGCCAAGGAATTGCCCGCCAGTTTCCGCCTTCCTGGCAAGCAGCCCATCACAGAGCAGGTCTTTTACGCGCTGTTCCAGAATTTCCTCAACGCGCTCACCAAGACTGGCGTGGCCGTGTGCGGTGGTTCAGCGGTACAACCGCTCGCCGGCCGCATGGATAACCTCGGCCCTCGCATGTAGTGAAGAAAATTCTTAAGGGCTGCATCTAAACGAATATGACGCGAAGAGAATTTTTCTTAGTACCGGCACTGGCGGGTTTAGCGCGCGCGACCGGCCCCGCTGCGGCGAAGGTGACGCTGGTCCTCTTTGACGCAAAAGGCGCGCGAAAGGGAGTGGTTACCGTGGACAAGGTTACAAAATCAGATGACGAGTGGAAAAAACAGCTAACGCCTGAGCAGTTCGAAGTCGCCCGCAAAAAGGGTACGGAGCGGGCCTTTAGCGGCAAGTACGCGGAAACGCATGACAAGGGAGTCTACAATTGCGTCTGCTGCGGCACGGCATTGTTCGATTCCGATACCAAGTTTGATTCCGGCACCGGCTGGCCCAGCTTCTATCAGCCCATCGCCAAAGAAAATGTAGCGGTGGAAACGGATCGGAAATTCGGCATGAGCCGCACGGAAGTGCTTTGCAAGAAGTGCGACGCGCACCTGGGGCACGTCTTCGAGGACGGCCCAAAGCCAACGGGATTGCGTTACTGCATGAACTCCGCCTCCCTCGATTTCAAGAAGACGTAAGCCGTTTATGGAAGCTTTAGAACAGAGCCTGACCGGTAAATCACTGCATGATTCCGACTTGGTGGCGTGGGCAACCAGCAGTGCCGCCAAGCTACGGCAAGGCGAATATCTGGACGAAAGCGAGCGCGACCAAATCGCCGAAGAGCTTTTAGATATAGCAGGCAATAATCGCCGGGAGATCATGACTCGCATGGTGACTCTCTTGATGCATTTACTCAAGTGCGAATTTCAGCCCGATAAAAAATCCCGAAGCTGGATTTCCACCATTAATGATCAGCGCGACGAAATAGAAGAACTGCTGAAACAGTCTCCTAGTTTGGTCAGGCATCTGGAACAGGAACTACCAAAGCTGTACTCGCGCTCCCGGCGCAAATCAAAGGACGAAACTGGCCTCAACACCTTCCCCGGCGAGAATCCGTTTACGTTAAACCAGATTCTGCACGGCTGATTCGTCTTACCGCAGTCCGCGTTCACTCCTTGAGCGTGAGGTGCCGAATTTGTACGCCTGGGCCAGGGAAGATGCTCAAACGGAAACTGGCCTCAACACCTTTCCCGAAGAGAACCGTTTACGCTGAACCAGATTCTGAATAGCTAAACCGGAGTGCATTGCACCTTCTGGATTGTGAACTTTGTCCTAGAAAGCCCCGCCGGGTACCGCGGTCATGCCCAGAAAGCACTTCGTCCCAATCGCAAAAGGGACAAAGAGATGCCAGATCATTCACGCCGAAAAGTTACAGTGGGCGAGTAGAAGCAAGATGTATTTCACTGAGTCACTGCCTCCTCCACTTCACTTCGATATTGCTTCAGCAAATGTTCATTCTCGGCCTCGAAGCGCATCACCAGCACCGGCCCCGTGTTACTCGCCCGCAGCAGTCCCCATCCATGCTGGAACTTGATGCGTGCGCCGTCCACGTCATTCACTTCGTAGATGCTCTGAAAATGCTTGCGAACACGGTCTACAACCTGGAATTTCGTTTCGTCCGGACAATTGAGCCGCAACTCCGGCGTGGATACAGTCTTTGGAATTCCCGCCAGTTGCGCCGACAGTGGCTTCCCGCTTTTTGAAATAATTTCGATCAACCGGCACGCGGCGTACAGAGCATCGTCGAAGCCGTAATAGCCATCGGCAAAGAACATGTGGCCGCTCATCTCGCCCGCCAGCTCAGCGCTTGTTTCCTTCATCTTGGCCTTAATCAAAGAGTGCCCGGTCTTCCACATCACCGCATTGCCGCCCGCCTTGCGCAGTTCGTCATACATGATCTGCGAACATTTCACTTCGCCAATCACCGTCGCCCCTGGCTTGCGCGCAAGAATCTCGCGGCCATAAATCAACAGCAGCATGTCGCCGAAGATTACTTCTCCCTTCTCATCGACAGCCCCAATGCGGTCTGAATCGCCATCGAAAGCAATCCCTAGATCCACCGGCGCGGCACGGACTGCCTCAATTAGATGGGCCAGATTTGCCGGCTGGGTTGGGTCGGGGTCATGATTCGGGAAATTGCCGTCCATGTCTAAAAAAAGGCCGCGCGCCTCTACGTTCAGCTTTTCCACCATGCGCGAGAAGACCGGGCCGCCCACGCCGTTGCCCCCGTCGAAGACCAGCTTCACTTTACGTTCGAGGTTGAAATGCGAGGTGATCTCATCCACGTACGGCGTAACAATGTCGTAAGCCCTCTCGGAACCGTCTCCCGTTAGAAGATCCCCTGTTTCTATCAACTGGCGCAGCACCTGAATGTCGTGTCCGTGGATGGTGCTATCGCCAACCATGATCTTGAAGCCGTTATACTCACGCGGATTGTGGCTCCCTGTAATCATGATGCCGCCAGTTGCTTTCAGATGAAACACCGAATAATACAGAAGCGGCGTTGGCACCACGCCAATATCGGTTACATGGCAGCCACTGGCCTTCAGTCCGGCGCAAAAAGCATCCCGCAAGCGCGGCGAACTGACGCGGCAATCCGTCGCCAGATTAATTTTGCTGCCTCTGCCGTGGCGTTGCATGAAAGTGCCAATAGCTTGCCCGAGTTCGGTAACACCGTCGGACAACAGTTCAGTTTCGGCGATGCCACGGATATCGTATTCGCGGAAGATTGTGGATTTCAGCATCAACAGAGAAGTATAGCCGCGAGGGCGAGTAAGCTAGGCTTGACTACTCTGGGCTGCACTCTTCCGAGGGAGCGCCTGAGAGTAAACGGAGTTGCGCCACAATGCATCAACTCGTTAGCATCACGATCGGTTAACCCGAAATCCATTAAGAAAGCGCTCTGGCTTGTAAAGATTGAACCTTCGGAATCGCCTTGACCCGAACAAACGAATCCCCGCCGTTACTAATGCAATAAGTGCGATACGCGTAACCAGGCTAGAGCGCTTTTTCGATCCGGCTCCAGGTGGGTTTAGGCTGGAGCCAGTCACCCGCGGCCAGTTGGCCGGCCTTGATGCGGGCAAGCGCTCTTTCCGCGACCGCGCGGCGGTTTGCCGGGAGTGCTTTGATTGGGCCCGATTCGAGCCAGGCGATCATGCGTTTGACGTGAAGGCGCAGTGCGCCGGCGGTGAGGGTGTGGCCGTCAGCGAGGAGCGCGAGCAGCGCGGTCACAGTGGTCAGTACGCGCTCTTCCGGATTTGAGCCGGGCATGCCGCCGTCCCCTTCGAGGCGCGATACGAGGTCGACTGCGGTTTCCGCCTGCTGTTTGGTCTGCTCCGTCTCGGAAGCTTTGTCTTTGGAGAAGAGCTTGCCGGTAAGGGAGTCGATTGCATCGAAGACACCGCCCACTGCGGATCGCGCGGAATTACGGCTGGCAGTCGTGGGGGCCGGGTTCGCGGTTAGGGATGCACGGAACATCGTCGTTAAGTCTCCCGTCCACTCCAGGTCCTCCATCGCCATTGGTGCAGGGTGCGCGAGTGCCGACGCCTGCATCGCGCCTACACTGTGGAACCGCTGGGGGGCACTAAACAGCGCCCCAAAACCTATGTCCTGTGGCTGCCCGACCGGAACCACTCGCGTCATGGGCGGTCCGCCCGGACGGTCGTCTCCGCGCTCCACGACGGAGACAAGGGCCATGCGGCGGCTGGCAAGACCGTAATCCGTGCTGAGCCGCTCCAGGTATTTCTCCATCCGCTCAGTAGTCTTGCGGTTTTCCGACTTTGATGGGTCGGGGAGGATGCGCGCTTCGGCGTCAGTGATGAGGCGGGAGCCCCGAAGGAGGCGGAGAGTTTCGCCGATGCTGTTGTCGACAGAGGGAATCGCGATGGAGCGCGATCCGCCGTTCCACTCGAGCGTTATAGCAGGCGCCGTAACTTCGCCGTAGAGAAGGAGCGGGCGGCCGGGGAAGACGGCGTCAGCGGGGGCGGGTTCAATCCGCGGACCGGAGACTTTGAGTTGGGTGGCGATTGGCGCGGAGGCGGATGCGAAGAGATCGACAGCGGCGAGGTCGACGCGCTCGCGGTCTGTGACGAACCGGGAGATGCCGCCGGTCTCGCGGGCGAGGAGAGTCAGGAAGCGGTCCTGGCTGGCGCCGCCGATTCCGAGAGCATTCAGGCGGATGCCGGTCGCGCGGGCTGAGGCGATGATGGGCTCGACGCCGAATACCTGACCGTCCGTGATTACGAAGATGTCGCCGGCGGTGGCGGAGAGAAGTTTTGCGGCTGCCTGGACTCCGACGGCGAGTTCGGTACCGCCGCGGGCGTTGATCGTGTCGAGGTACTTGGCAGCGGCGCGCCGGTTATCTGGGGTGGCTTTGACAACCTCCTCCTTGAAAGACTCAGTCAGGTTGTCAAAGGCAACGACGCCAAAGGAGTCACCAGGTTCGAGGGCGGCGAGGCATGCGATGACGGCTTTGCGCGCCTGGATGATCGGTTCGCCATCCATGGAGCCGGAGCGGTCAATGAGGAAAACCACCGAGCGCGGCTGCAGCTTCGGTTCGCCGAACGTGGGAGATGGAATCAACGCAGCGAAGTGGCGCGTGCCGGACTCGCCTGCGCCTGCGAGCACAAGCGGCTCGACCAGACGGTGCTTGACGTCAAGGACGAGGTCGCGGTCCGGCAGGTCAGCGGCGGGGGCGAGGGAGATCGCCGATTCACCGCTGCCCGTGCGCCGGACGCGGATGGAGTGAGACGGAGAAGAGATTTCTTCAATCTCGCCCGGCATGCGGACGAACAGATCGAAGAAGCAGCGGTGCAATCCTTTGCCGCCCGCGCGAAACTGTGGGAGCATCAGATCGCCGAATTGGGCGGGAGGCAGCTCAATCTCGCCCACACCGGGCTCAGATTCGTAAGAGCGGGCCTTAGAGTGATAGGACGGGGCGAGGCTGAACGGGAAGCGGAAGCGGAAGCCGTCGTCGGTTAGATCGACGCCGGCGACGATTTCGAGCGTCACGGTCACCTCCTCGCCGGGCTTCAGATTGCCGACGGAGAGGTTGATGAGTCCGTCGCCGTACTGGCGGGCGAGGGTCGCCATGTGACCTCGTTCGAGCCCCTGCTCGTATTTTTCGATGGCGGCTTGGACTGGCTTGAGCTCGGAGTGTGCCTGGTAGTTGGGCCCGCGGATCTCGAAGCTGCGCAACGCGGCGTCCCGCGGCAGGGCAAAGCAGTAGACGACTTCGACCGGTTGGGGTTCAGCGGAACAGAACTTGTGGCGAACCGCGAGGCGCGCGCCGACTGGCAGCAGATTGCCGCCCAGGCAGAGCTCCTGCATGGCGAGCTTGACTGGCTCGCCAGTAGCGGCCGCGATGGCCTCGAAACGTTGTAAAGCGGGAGCGGGTTTCATTCAGTCTTCTCCAGTGTTTTTTTTATTGCTTTCGATTTGTTGCAAGCGCAACGCAAATTCCTGCAGCGCCGTGCGGATCTGGTGCATACGCCATGGCGGCACTCCGCCGCGGACCAGAACAGTGACGTCGCTCGTCAAACCATATCCCTGCCAGGAATCGGGCAGGGAAAGCGGTGGCGCATCGTGTTCGCGGGAAATTTGAAACGCGATTTCATTAAGGGTTGCACCGCTAACCTGCAGCGCTTGAATCTGACGCAAGCGTGCCAGATGTTCGTGCGTGTAAACCGCACCACGTCCGCTGACGGAAGGTCCGTCAAGCAGGCTGCGGGCGATGTAGAAGCGTATGGTGCGGGCGGCGAGCCCGGTTTCATTCGCCAGTTCCGCAAGCGTGAAGGTTTGCTGCGGCTTCATGGCAGGAACTTTCTCGGCACAAGAATAGAATGCGCTTTTTTAACGACAGTGTCAAGTACTGTTTTATTTTTTAAGTGATGAGGCAACGGCCGACTTGAACGCGTTCTTAGCCCGTCAAGCAGTCTACGGGCGATACACTCGCATATGTGAGCGAGTCGCAGGAACAACCGGGCGAGTTTCCTTACACGCGCGGCATCCATCGCGACATGTATCGTGGCAAGCTCTGGACCATGCGGCAGTTCGCCGGCTTCGCCACTCCGGAAAAAACGAACACCCGCTACCGTTATTTGCTCAATCAAGGCCAGACGGGGCTCTCGGTCGCTTTCGATTTGCCGACGCTGATGGGCCTCGATTCCGATGCACCAGAGGCCTTGGGCGAAGTTGGTAAATGCGGGGCGCCGGTTAGTTCTCTCGAAGACATGGAAACGCTGCTTGCCGGGATTCCGCTGGGCGGAATTTCGCTTTCCATGACCATCAACTCGCCGGCGATTGTGATCTGGGCGATGTATCTGGTTGCGGCGGAAAAGCAGGGCGTCGCGCGCACTGACCTTTCCGGGACGCTACAGAACGACATTTTGAAGGAGTACATCGCCCAGAAGGAATTCATCTATCCGCCGCGCGCTTCCATGCGTCTGGTCACGGACACTATTGAGTTTGGCGTGCGTGAGACACCCCGGTTCAATCCAATTTCGGTCAGCGGGTATCATATCCGCGAAGCGGGATCCACCGCGGCTCAGGAACTGGCCTTCACGCTCGCCGACGGTTTCGAATATCTGGATTGGGCGTTGGAGCGTGGCCTCCCAATAGACCGAATCGCCCCGCGGTTAAGCTTTTTCTTCAACTCGGATTCGAACTTCTTTGAAGAAATTGCCAAGTTCAGGGCGGCGCGCCGCTTGTGGGCGAACGAACTGCGCGATCGCTATGGCGCGCGTGACGAGCGAAGCTGGAAACTGCGCTTTCATGCGCAGACCGCTGGCGCGTCTCTTACCTGGCAGCAGCCTCATAACAATGTGGTCCGCACCAGCTTGCAGGCGCTAGCCGCCGTGCTGGGCGGAGCGCAATCTCTGCATACCAACTCGCTTGACGAAGCCTACGCACTCCCCAGTGAAGATGCCGCCCTGCTGGCTTTGCGGACACAGCAGGTAATCGCGCATGAAACCGGCATCACGGACGTGCCCGATCCCTTCGGTGGAAGCAGTTACGTAGAACGTCTGACAGATGAGCTCGAGACAAAAGCCCGCGAATACTTTGTGCGGATTCGCGAGATGGGCGGCATGGTTGCCGCCATTGAGAAAGGTTTTCCGCAGAGCGAAATTGCGCGCGCGAGTTATGAGACGCAATGCCGGATTGAAAGCAAAAAGCGGATTGTCGTGGGCGTGAATGCCTTTCAGTCAGAGGATCAGCCACTCGCCGTACTGCGGGTTTCCAGGGAAGCGGAACAGCGGCAATGCGCCAAGCTGAAGCGTCTCCGCAGTGAGCGGTTGGATGTGAACCACTGCCTTCAGGCAGTGGCGAGAGCAGCGGAAAGTTCTCAGAATATGATGGAACCAGTCCTTACGGCCGTCCGCGCCTATGCCACCCTGGGGGAGATCTGCGGTGCGATGCGCGAAGTTTTCGGCGGCTATCGAGAGAAGACGTTCTTATGAGAGTGAGTGAACTTGCGGGCAAGATTGCGCCAGTCGGAATGCTGGTGAATGTGGGGCGCCTGGTGACCGCGTACTACACGGGGCGGCCCGAGGGCGGCGTGGCCTTCGGCACCTCAGGCCATCGCGGCACCAGCTTTAATACCACTTTCAACGAAGGCCACATCCTGGCGATCACGGAAGCCATTTGCCGCTACCGCAAAGCCCAGGGCACCGAAGGGCCGCTCTTCCTCGGCAAGGACACGCACGCTCTTTCGGAACCCGCATTCGCGAGTGCTCTCGAAGTACTAGCCGCTCACGAAATCGACGTCATGATCGATCAGGACGGCGGCTATACGCCCACGCCCGCGATTAGCCACGCAATCCTGAACCATCCCGAAGTTGCGGACGGTATCGTCATCACGCCGTCCCACAATCCGCCCGAAGATGGCGGCTTCAAGTACAACCCGCCGAATGGCGGGCCTGCCGATACCACCGCCACAAAGTGGATCGAAGACGAAGCGAACCGCCTGTTACGCAATGGTCTGAATGAGATCAAGCGCGTCACGTTCGAAGCGGCCATGCGCGCCGGAACCACGCACCGGTACGACTACATCACTGAGTACGTGAATGGTCTCGACCAAGTCATCGACATGGAGGCCATCCGTGGCGCGAAGCTGAAGCTCGGCGTCGATCCGATGGGAGGAGCCGGAGTCGATTACTGGGCCCGCATTGCCGAACACCATGGCTTTCAACTCGAAGTCGTCAATCCGAACGTCGACCTCACATTCCGGTTCATGACCGTCGATTGGGACGGCAAGATCCGCATGGATTGCTCATCCCCTTGTGCGATGGCCTCGCTGATCGCGCTGCGCGATAAGTTCGATGTCGCCTGGGCCTCCGACACCGACCACGACCGCCACGGCATTGTCACCCGGACCGCTGGCCTGATGAATCCGAACCACTATCTGGCTACCGCAATCGATTACCTGTTCCAGAACCGTCCGGGCTGGCGCCCCGATGCGGGCGTGGGCAAGACGCTGGTCAGCAGCAGCATGATCGACCGCGTCGCGAAGAGCATCAACCGCAAGCTAGTCGAAGTGCCAGTCGGTTTCAAGTGGTTCGTCGATGGCTTACTCGATGGCTCGCTTGGCTTCGGCGGCGAAGAGAGCGCGGGTGCTTCGTTCCTGCGCCGCGACGGCCGCGTGTGGAGCACGGACAAAGACGGCCTGATACTCGGGCTGCTCGCGGCGGAGATCATGGCTGTTACCGGTCGCGATCCTTCAGAGCGGTACACGTCCCTCACCGAACGCTTCGGCGCGCCCGTGTATGAACGAATCGATGCTCCTGCCAATCCGGCACAGAAGGCGGTGTTGGCAAAGCTCTCGCCCCAGCAGCTTACGGCCACGCAACTAGCTGGCGAACCGATCACTGCCACGCTCACTACTGCCCCCGGCAATGGAGCCTCCCTCGGCGGCCTCAAAGTGGAAACCGCGAACGGCTGGTTTGCCGCCAGGCCCTCCGGCACTGAAGACGTTTACAAAATTTACGCGGAGAGTTTTCTCGACCAGGCTCATCTGCGCCGCATCCAGGCCGAAGCGCAGGATCTGATTAGCGGCGTGTTCACTGCTAACATAAAGATTCCATGACGCCGATTCGTGTCCTGGTTGCTAAGCCGGGCCTGGACGGACATGACCGCGGCGCGAAGATTATCGCGCGCGCCCTTCGGGACGCGGGGATGGAAGTCATTTATACTGGTTTGCGTCAGACACCGGAGATGATTGTGAACGCCGCCTTACAGGAAGACGTTCAGTTCATCGGGCTTTCGATACTATCGGGAGCACACAACGCGATTGTGCCGAGGCTGATGGAACTCCTTCGCGAGAAGGAGATGACGGATGTACGCGTGATTGTCGGAGGCATCATTCCCGATGAAGACGCGAAGATATTAAAAGAGCAAGGTGTAGCTGAAGTATTTCAGCCCGGGGCGCCGCTTGAAAGAATTGTCAATTTCATTCGAGGCTCCATCGGGACACAAAAGGAATAGTAAGAATGGAAAAGCAGTTAAAGATTGCGGTCTTTATCGATTTCGACAATATTGAGATTGGCGTCAAATCGACATTGCAGCGGGATTTCGATGTAGCCGCGGTGCTTGAGGCACTCAAAGAGCGCGGCGAGATTGTTACCAAAATCGCTTACGCGAATTGGGGACGCCAGGACACCCATACGCGCGCGTTGAGCGAGCACGCGGTGCAGATGGTGCAGCGCGATCCATCGCCGCGTGGCGATAAGAACGGCGCTGACATCAATCTGGCGCTTGACGCGCTGGAGATGGCTTTCACGCACGATCACATTAATGCGTTTGCGATTGTGAGTGGCGATAGCGATTTCATCGCTCTGGTGAATAAGCTGAAGCAGTATGACAAGACCGTGTTCGTGGTGGGCGGCCGCGCCTTCACCAGCACGATTTTGCAGAAGAATTGCCATGAGTTTGTTAGCTACGAATCGCTGATGGATGAGCCGCCCCGCCAGGAGCGGAATGAGCGGCAGCAGCAGTTGAAGTTCGAAGGCCCGATTGTTATGGCGGGCGAATCGCTGGCAGTTGCCGGATCGCAGCCGTCGGAAGGCGGTGCTCCTCCGCCGATGAGAAGCGAGCGGCCTCCGTTTGAAAAGCATGGCCGCCGTGAGTTCTTTGAAAAGAAATTCGGTGATAAGGGCGGTTATAAAGGCGGCGGCAGTGGCGGCGGTCAGCAGGGCCGCGGGCGTCCGCCGGCACTCGATCTGGGCCAGGCAATGCCGCTGGTGGACCGTGCGCTGCAGGTGCTGGAACGGCGTGAAGTGCGTCCCCAATTGGGCCTGTTGAAATCGACCATGCTGCAGCTGGATTCCAGTTTCAGCGAGAAGGCGTACGGGGCCGGTTCGTTCACCGACTTTGTGGACAAATTGCGGCGCGCCGAATATGTTGCGGTGACGGGCGGCGAAGGCCGCTACATGATCAGCCGCAAGAGCGGTTCTTCTGAGAAGACCGTCAAGCCGGAAGGCGCGCTGCCAATGCTGCGCGATGTGCTGGAAAATCACCGCATTGAAATGGAAGACGGCTGCCTGGCGAACGATCTGCTGGCGTTTGTGAAAGAAGACCAGCCGGAGTTCGATTGGAAGACTTTCGGTTTCCAGGAGTTCGGCGAGTTGCTGAACTTTGCGCAGGATAAAGGCGTTGTCAAAATCCAGCCGGATGAAAAGGGATTGCAAGTATTCCTGGGAACGGAGTTCCATCCGCCCTCGATTCCGGATGCTCCCCCGCCGCGCGAGATTGAGCCGGAAGAAGAGCGTCAGCCCGTGGTGCGTGGCCAGCCGACCGCGCGTGAACCGCGCGTGAAGCGGGCGGTGCGGAAGACTGCGGGGCGTGCGCCGAGCCTGGCGACTTCGATGCCTGTCGTTGAAGGTGAAGAAGAATCCGAAGATCTGGATTTTAACGTAGCCGAGCCCTCCGCGCCAGTCGTGGAGGATCCCGGTGACGAGCAGCCTCTTCTGGAACAACAGCCGCCCGTTGAGGAAGCGCCCGCACCGAAGAAAGCGACTCGCAAGATGCCGACAAAACGGGCCGGTACTTCGAAGCGTTCTACGAAAGCCGCCGCACCCGAGGCCACCCCTGAGCCGGAACCCGAACCTGAATCTTAGGTCCGGATCGATTCTAGTCATGGACGAAGCCGGCCGAGGTTAGCAAGAAGGCCAGCTTCACCCCATCACCCTTTGAGACATAAGGGTTTCGTACGTGGAAACGCACACTGGCGGTATCGCCGGGCTTCAGTGTGGATAGAAGAGCCGCGCGGTAGGTGTAATCTTTCGCTTCCGTGATGTGGATGGAAGGGGCCGGCGAATCTGCGATCCACGCATCGATCTCGAGCGTCTTGGTCTGATCAAGGATCACGCCGGGCACCAGGTAGGCCATTTCGAAATGAGCGGGATAATTGGGAACTTTGAAGAGAAGCTCGGGATCCTGATTCACCCACCGGTTTGGCGAACCATCGGAGGTTCCAATTTCTTTGACGATGCTGAGGTCCGCCAGCTTGGAGTTCATCGTGACATGCTCGGCTGCGGGCATCTCCGATGGAGTGTTGGGCAATTCCAAAACACTGTCGCCGGCGAAAAGAAAGACGCGGTCAAATGGCCCGCCGGGATATGGAATCTTCCCGGGCCCCTTTTTCCAGGCGAGCTTGGTGGTGCTAAGAGCGGGATCGCGATAGCGAAGGCGAAGCGTAGAGTGCGGAAGCTCTTCGTCCTTTTCGAAGGGATCGTTAATCAACAGCAGGCGAGCTCCCCGGGGTAGTGAAGGAGCGAGTTTAGAAACACCGTCAGCCGTCAGGCGCACTGTCGATTGTCCGCCCGCATGGCCGAGATCGTTCTTTTGCAAATAACGGGCTTGCGCATACTGGCTCGCCGCGATGGCGCAGATTGCCACGCCCGCTAAGACCGGCGCAAAGCGCCTCCAGTGGCGGTCATAAATGAGCGCGGCAATGAAGATGGCAACTCCGGCGTACGGAACATAGACAGCGTAGCCTGCGCGGGGAGTTGCGAATGACATAGGGAGCACCGCGACCAGATAGTAGCACCAGCCAAACAGCATCAGGCGATTGCGAAGTGCCAATGAGAGCGCTAACGCGATGAGCAGGATGGAGATAGAAATTCCGGCACTCATGTGACCACCTACTATCGCGTTGTTCAAATAGGCGGTGGTGGTCTCCAGGTACCGGTGCCAAGTCACAGTCAATTGATACGCGGGCATGGCGGAGAGTTCATTCTTCACGGCAAGCCGGCTGATGAGAAACGCGAAGGAGACCAGCCCTGTTGAGATCACGGCTGCCAACTTCACTTTGCGGCGGACGACCACTTCGTACGCCAAGATAATGCCGGGGATTGCAACGCCCATCTCTTTCGCATCGACTGCCGCAATGGTGAAGATGGCAGCCAGTATCCAGCGGGGCCGCTCCTGCATGTCACACAGGAGTGCGAGCAGGGTGAATGTGAGAGCCAGCGTATCGTAGACCGTACCAGTGCTCATGTACATGTCCGACATGTCGGCGTTGTAGCAGACAAAAAGCAAGGCGACAACGGCAAAACCAAGTGGCTGCGCCAGACGGCGGAAGACAGCGTAGAGCAGCACCAGGTTCAGAAGCAGAAGCGCGATAGCTGCGATGCGAAACGGGACGGACCAGAAACCGGCGAACTGATAAATCAGAAGGTAGAAGAGACCGCCTAGCGGGCGGATGGCCCCGGTCCAAAAAAGTATCGAACCCTTGATCAACGTGCTGTAACCGCGCAGCCAGGGAAAGATCAGGTTGGTGATGTCGTCTACGTTGAAGGTTTCATAAAAAGCCCTGTGAATTAGATAAAGGAACCAGGCGAGGATTAGCGCGACTGGTCCAACGCGCTTCAAACCAGAAGCTTCTTTACAACGTGGCCTTCGACGTCGGTCAAGCGAAAATCACGGCCCATGTAGTGATAGGTCAGGCGCGTGTGGTCAAAGCCGAGGCGGTTCAGGATGGTGGCCTGTAGATCGTGAACGTGAACTTTGTCTTCGAGGATGTTGAAGCAGAGGTCGTCCGTCTTGCCGACCACCTGGCCGCCTTTGATGCCGCCGCCCGCCATCCACATGCTGTAGGCGACGGGGTGGTGATCGCGGCCAGCGTTGTCGGCTTCTTCCGGCTTGCGGATTTCAGACATCGGGGTGCGGCCGAACTCACCGCCCCAGACGACCAATGTGGAATCGAGCATACCGCGCTGCTTGAGGTCTTTGATGAGGGCAGCCGCGCCTTGATCAGTTGCAACGCAGTTCTTCTTGAGCGCGGTGCCGATGTTGGTGTGGTTGTCCCAACTGGCGTGCATGAGCATGACGAAGCGGACGCCGCGTTCCACCATGCGGCGGGCAAGCAGGCAGTTGGTTCCGAAGGCTTTGGTGGCGTCGTTATCGATACCGTAGAGGTCGCGCGTGGCTTGCGTTTCTTTTGAGAGGTCGGTCAGGTCAGGGCCGGCGCTTTGCATGCGGAAGGCTAATTCGTAGCTTGCGATGCGGGAGGCGATTTCTTCATCGCCTGTGGCTTGGAGGTGTTGCGTGTTGAGGTCGCGCAGGACATTGAGGTTGGCGCGTTGTGTTTCGGGGGTGACGCCTTTGGGATTCGAAAGATAAAGGATGGGGTCACTGCCACTTCGGAACTGGGTGCCCGCGTAGGTGCTGGGGAGGAAGCCGGAAGAGAAATTAGATGCGCCGCCGCTGGTGCCTACACCGGAGCTTAAGACCACGAAGCCGGGGAGATTTTGGGATTCGCTGCCGAGCCCATAGACAACCCAGGAACCCATGGTGGGGCGCCCGACCTGCGTGGTGCCGCTGAAGAGCAGCAGTTGGCCGGGGTGGTGGTTGAAGGCGTCCGTGTGCATGGAACGGATCAAACAAATGTCATCAGCACAGGTTGCGGTGTGAGGGAGGAAGTCTGAGATTTCCATACCGCACTGGCCATGCTGCTGGAATTTGGCCCGGCTGGCGAGGACGCTGGCGGTGGGTTTGATGAAGGCTAGTTTCAGGTCTTTGGTGATGGACTCGGGGAGGGGTTTACCATCCCACTTTTCGAGTTCCGGCTTGGGGTCGAATAAGTCCAACTGGCTGGGGCCGCCTTCCATGAAGAGGAAGATTACGTTTTTGGCGGTGGCGGGGAGTGGCGGAAGTTTGGCAAGCAGGGAGTTTGCGGCGGTGGTTTGGGCTGCGTGGCTATCGCGGGCCAAGAGGGTAGCTAGAGCAGTGGTGCCCAAGCCCCCCGCGCACTCGCGAAAGAAGTTTCGGCGGGATTGAATTTGCTGGAAGTGTTGGGAGGTCATCATTATTCTCTTGTGATGAATTCGTCCAGGTTCATGAGTATCCTGGCTAAATTGGGGAGATCTATGGCGTTTAGTCGCTGGCGCTCGGCATCCGTTGGAGGACGGTTTAGAGCTAGCTGGAAGGCTTGGTCAATGGTGCTGAAGCGCTTGGCGAATCTCTCGGACGCTTCGTAGAAGACGGGGTCGTTCATCAGATTGAGGGCTTGAAGCGGTGTATTGCTGGATCGCCGTCTGGTACAGGTCAGGTTGCTATCGGGTTCATCGAAGTTGACCAGAAACGGGTACGGTGTGGTGCGCTGGTAGTGGATGTACAGACCCCGCCGATAACGGTCATTGCCGGTGGATTCTTTCCACTTCACGCTGTTTGCGTAACCCAGTTCCGCGACTCCCGTTGGCTGCGGGGGACGCACGCTCTTGCCGCCAATTTCCGGATTGAGCAGGCCACTTACTGAGAGTGCTTCGTCCCTTATTGATTCGGCACTCAGCCGGAGGCGGGATTGTCTGGCTAATAAGATGTTTGTGGGGTCTTTCTCAAGTAAGTCGGGGCGGGTATTGGAAGAACGGCGGTAAGTGTCGGTCAGGACCATCGCGCGGATGATCTGTTTAGTGCTCCAACCTTTGGCGACGAATTCGGTAGCGAGGTAATCGAGAAGTTCGGGATGAGACGGCTTGTCGCCCTGGGTACCGAAATCTTCCGAGGTGGCGACGATACCGCGGCCGAAGAGTTCCTGCCAGTAGCGATTCACCGCGACGCGTGCCGTAAGCGGATTATCAGCAGCTACGATCCAATTTGCTAGCGCAAGGCGGTTCGCGGGGCCGGTTACTTTCATGGGCGGCAAAAAATGAGGGGAAGCCGATACTACCGGGGCACCAGTGCCTTTGTAATCGCCCCTTGAGTGAATGAACGATGCAGCTGCCGCCGGGTCATCTTCCATGACGGGCGCTTGCGCAATTTCGGGAAGCGTTGCATCGAGCGCATCCAGCTTGGTTCTTACTTCTTTCAAGCGGGCAGCAAGTTCTTTGTCTTTCGAGTAAATGGGGCCGATGTGACTTACAAAGAACTTAGTAAGCCGGTATGCATCACGCGGTCTGCGGGGTCCGGAGATGACTTTATTGGCACGGTCGAAACCGGCGCGGTATTCGGTAACGTTGAAATCCCAATCGGTGCGCTTGCCGGGGTCCGCCATGGCGGCACGAATTTCGTTTTCCCAAGTTTGTTGGAGGGCGGGAACGCCGTATTCCGCGAGCAAGGCCTCGCGCTTAGCGAGATAGGCGGGCACTGCCGCTTGGTAAGGCGCGTTTTCTCCGGGCATGGGAGCTTCGATTTCTGCCTCTTCAGCGGCATTGAAGAAGCTGAAGATCTGGTAGAAATCGCGGTGGCTGATGGGATCGTACTTATGATCGTGGCATTGGGCGCAGCGTACGGTAAGGCCGACAAAGGTGGTGCTGACGGTGCCGGTGCGGTCCACCAACTGCTCAAACCTTGCTTCCCCGCGATCGACGCCCGCTTCGCGATTGGTCAGGGTGTTGCGCAGAAAACCTGTGGCGATCCGGGTATCGGCTGTTGCATTGGGGAGTTCATCGCCGGCTAGCTGCTGGATGGTGAACTGGTCATACGGAAGATCGCGATTGAGGGCTTCGATGAGCCACTGGCGATAGCGCCAGGCATGAGGGCGGACGAGATCCTTTTCGTAGCCATCGCTATCGGCATAATGGGCGAGATCGAGCCAGTAACGGGCCCATTTTTCACCGTAATGCGGGCTGGCAAGCAGACGATCTACGGCGCGTTCGTAGGCACCGGGTTGGGCATCGGCCAAATACGCGTTGGTTTCTTGAGGCGTGGGGGGAAGGCCGGTAAGATCGAGCGAGAGGCGGCGGAGGAGTGTGCGGGGAGCGGCTTCGGGGGAAGGAGAAATGTGTTCCGCTTCAAGGCGCGCGAGGATGAAGCGGTCGATTGCGGTGTGGCCGGCGTTGGCAGGCACGGGGGGATGCATGACGGGTTCGAAGGCCCAGTGCTTGTTGAAAGTGGCGCTCTTGGGCCAGGGGGCACCGGCTTCGATCCAGGTTTTCAGAGTAGCGATCTGATCTGCCGTGAGCGGTGCGCCGACGGGGGGCATGAGCGACTTTTCCTGGCCGGAAACTTTGCGGAGCAGAAGACCGCTTGCGATGACATGATCGGCGGCAGCGCGCGTATCGAGCCGCAGGTTGGCCATGTGGGCGCGTTCGCCGTGGCAGGAGATGCAACGTTGGGCGAGGATGGGCTGAATGTCGCGGGCGAACTCAATGTTTGAGGGAGGCGCGGCCAGCAAAGGCAGAGTGCAGAGAAAGAGGGTAAATGCTTTGGGGAACAAAACTTTGGCCGCCTTGCTACAGATTATATCGAATCTTACAAGCTAGCCACGCGCCCCCACGGCGTGCAAATCAGGTTGTAAATGGCCGCTGATGGCCTCCTGGCGGCGAATGGCCTGCTCAATTTGAGCGGTTGTGGAAACGAAGCCAAATTCGGCCGGCTTGAAGTGACGGCCCTGTTTTATGTGGAGTTTACGGATGGCAGTGGCCTGGGAAAGTTCCTCTTTGAGTTGCGCGCGGCGGAGGGCCTGTGTTTCGCGGAGCTGATTCAGGGTGGACTGGAACTGCCGGTTGATGCGCTGTTCGTGAAGACTCAGGATTTTGAGTTCCTCAAGGTTATCTCGCAGGGATTGAGCGGCGGCGAGGGCGGTCTGCATTTCACCGGCGTGCGGGCCATCCCCAACGTCGAGCTTAGGCGCGTTTTGTTCGTGGCCGAGCGCGAAGAGGCTGGCTTCGAGGGCGCGGAAGCGATTGAGGCGCCATTGGTGATCGGCAACGGATTGTGCGAGTTGGGATTCGAGGACGCCTTCGGGGCGGAGATCATTCACTAGATCGCGAACGAAGGTGATGTATTGCTGGAGGTCTTCGCCGGGAAGCACGACGACTTGAGCGGTGAGGCCATGCCGAAGAGCATTGAGGGAAGCCTTTTTCTTGCCGGCTTCCGAGCGGGGACCGGTGGAATGTTTCGCGTTGCGCTGATTGGCGGCGAGTTGAAGCGGTGAAGTTGCCATGACGTGCGCATTGTTGCATGGCGAAACAAGCGGATTTTCTGGGGACGTAATGGAATGTTGCGGTTACGGGAGTTTCGGGGATGTGACCGGGTTTTGCAGATTCGAAGCGGCAGAACTCACGCTCGTTCCGGTGGTTCGAGTGAGCCGCTTGGTTCCTGCCTTTGCTCCGTTTACCTGTAAGACATAGGCAGTGATGTGCACGATGCTTTCATCGTCTGTGAGTTTGGCCTCCGCAAACCAGAACTTGGCCTCCGCAAACCAGAACTTGGCCTCTTGGAAGCGAGCCACAAGCTTGGCAGCGATCTTCTATCCCCAGTGCTGGAGGCACACCTCATCTGCGAGTGGCGGGACGCGGCCGCTGTAGTTCTTGATGAACTGCTGATCGGCGTTGGAGAGAGAACTGACCAGCTCGTGCGCTATCAATCGCGGGCGACTGAATTATCGTCCTCGGAGGGTGGATTGAAAGTGTCATCCGCCGCGCCATCGTGATAGCCGACGGCGAAGTGGCCACCTGGATCGTCCCTAAGCAGACCCACTACGGCTTCGGTAAGATTGCCGGCCATGCTGTCTGCTTTCCCTTTCTCATACCCTTCACGGTAATTTTCTATCGCCTTCTCTATCATGGTTAGTACCCCTGAATTACGATTATCGGCTAGCCGCGTAGCGTTTTCGATTCGGGGTTTATATACTTACCATGCCTGGGAAGCACTTCGACCGTGAGGAAAATAACATTGCCAGAAACGCGAATCAATCGCCGGTGCGTGGATGCGTCATCAAATTGGATTGATCAGGAGAACTGTTATTGACCGCGGCGCGACCAGCAGTATTGTTGAAAACGACATCGACTTTTCCAGCTGAGGAATTTCGAAAGCTTAGCATCGAGGGTTTGCTTGAGGCTCCTTTGCGGGAGGGATGGGGCGTGCTGCCGAACACCCATAGACGGGTGTTGGAGGTTTTGCGCGATGTGGGTGCGCGCGATCTTTCGACCGGGCGACTTTATGAGGGCCATGTAAATGCGCTGATGCTGGTGCAGAAGTATGGAGACGTGCAAGCCGCCAAGCTGGATTTACAGGACGGGCGTCTTTTCGGGGTGTGGAATACAGACGCGATGGACGGAGTGAAGGCGTGCCTCCACGATGTTTTTCGCTTGAGCGGCCGCAAGGCGTTTGCTTCCGGTGCCGGTTCGCTGACGCGACCTATTGTGACAGCGGAACTGGAAAGCGGCGGTCGACAGATGTTTTTACTGCCGATGGAAAGCACGGTGCACACTGTCGATTTTGATTCGTGGCAGCCGATGGGCATGAAGGGGTCTGACAGCTTTACTGTCGATTTCAACGGCGCTAAGGTAGCAACCGGCAGCATGCTGGGCAGTGTGAACGATTACTATCTGCAACCCGCATTCAGTGGAGGCGCGATTCGCTTTGCGGCCGTGCATCTGGGTGGGGCTGAACGGCTGGCGAAAGACTTTGTAGTGTGGCTGCAAAAGCAGAACAGGACGGAGGACCCTTATCAGCAGGCGCGGGCCGGCGAAATTGAGATTGCGATTACATCGGGCCGGCAGTGGATTGCGAGCGCCGCAAGGGAAGCGGAGTTGAATTATTGCGCAACGGACGAGCCGGGAATTGGAAGCATGATGCAGGTTGCGAACATGACCAGGCTGGCGATTGAGCGCATCTGCCTGGATGTGATGGAATTGGTGACGAGGGGAATAGGCGCGCGGGGCTTACTGGGGCCTTCGCCTTTTGAAAATCGTTTGCGGGACCTGGCGATGTATTTGAGGCAACCGGCTCCTGACCAGGCGCTGGCAGCGGTGGGGCAGCGCGCGTTGCTCCGGGTATGAGCCATTCGCTGAACGCGAAATATTTTGACGAGGTCTATGCAGCGCGCAAAGACCCTTGGGATTTCGAGACTAGCGAGTACGAGCGGGATAAGTATGCGCACACGTTAGAAAGCCTGCCCCGCGAGCGCTATGCGACGGCCTTTGAATTTGGCTGCTCTATTGGAGTGCTGACCGCGCAACTTGCGTTGCGCTGTGATTCACTGCTTTCAGTTGATATTTCGGAGGCGGCATTGCAGCAGGCCAGGGAGCGCTGCGCGAACTTGCCTCAAGTGGAATTGCGCCGCATGAGTTTGCCCGCGGAGTTTCCAGACGGGAAGTTTGGGCTGATTTTGGTTTCGGAAGTTGCTTATTACTTGTCGCGGCCCGACCTGGAATCACTCGCTGACAAGCTGGCAACTCATCAGGAACCAGAAGCGGATTTAGTGCTGGTGCATTTTACGCCACTTGTCCCGGATTACCCCGCCACTGGAGATCAGGTACACGAATACTTTCTCGCCCGTTCCGAATGGGGGCGTGTGGGAGGGAGCAGGCAGGAGCGCTACCGGATTGATGTCCTGCGGAGAGAAGGGATTCGGACAGCAGGGTGATCTGTTCCGTGACACGGGAGCGTTTACCTACGCGGCGGGCCGGAGCGGTGCGACGCCACAGGCGTCCGCGTAGATCGATGTCTTGAAGCAGACTTCCGAAAGTGGAAGCCGTTTCGAGATGGCTTTGCAGGACAGCGCACGGCATTCCTATTGAATCTGCGAGTTCGTGAGACGTGGTGTTGGGGAGCAGGGTACCGCGATTCCAGATAGCACGCAGGTGGGCGCGCCAAGCGAAATAAGCTTTCAGGAAGAACGCCGTATCGACCAGAGGTTCTTCATGCGAGGCATGCCATTCGCGAAGTTGGGAAGCGAGGCCGATGCGCGCACGTCCAGAAGTCCGTGCGGCTGTGACTACGGTTACATCGGGGCTGTGCCGCAATTTGGCATCGGCACGCGTGATGGCATTTACGAAGGCAACGTCTTCCAGGCAATCGGCTTTTGGCAGGCCGCCCACCTGAGTGTAAAGCGCGTTGGTGCAGGCCAAGCTAGCGCCGAAATGGTGATGATGGCGGGGCCAGGGATCATGCGGGTCAGGATCGAGCAGGGACTCGAGCCGGGTGATGGCGCTCAGGTAGCGCGCGTCTTCGGTATATTGCCGGCGAGAGGACGCTGGGAGCTTGGCGAAATCACCGGGATGAAGTGTAATAGCTCCGCCAACGGCGTCCATGCCGCCGGTGAGGAGTTCGAGATTGCGCGCGACCCAGTTGCTGGCGACGGTAGTATCGCCATCGGTGGAGAGGAGTGCGCCAGAAGGGGGCAAACGGTGGGAAGCTTCCTCCATCAGCATGCGCCGGGCGGTTCCTACGTTGGCATCCTTCTTGGGCAACCAGCGCTCGACCAGATGCAAGGCGAAGGTGGGATGCTGCTGTTGGAATTGGCGTGCGATCTGGGGCGAGGAATCCGTGCAGTTATTCAGGAAGACGATCACTTCATAGAATTTGTGCGGAAGCGATTGGTGCAACAGGGCGGTTAAGCAATTGCTGAGCGCCTTTTCTTCGTTGCAAACGGGAACCACAACTGAAGCCCGGCATTCAAGACCAGGATCAGCCATTACGAGTCTGTTCATCGGTGGAGGGTGCTTGCGTGAGGGGGTACGAGCCTCAAGCGTGACCTACATGCATTTAGAGTTCCGAAACGAACGGGGATCCGGGATATTGGAACTATGTGCCGAAGTATAAGAGTATTGAATCAGCCGGGGCAGGCGGCGACTGGCGATGAATTGCATGGTACGGCGTTGCAATTTGTCAGAAAGATCAGCGGGTTTCGGAGACCTTCGCGAGCGAGTCAGGCAGCGTTCGACAGAGCTGTGGTGGAAATTGCGGAATCAAGCCGGCGATTGCTGGATGCGGTGCAGCGTCCGGCGGCGCGGCTGACTGGCTGAGACTACATCGGTTTTTCGCAGTTGATCATCCACGGGATGCCGAAGCGGTCCACCAACATGCCGAAGCGGAGAGCCCAGAAGGTTTCGGCGATGGGTACAGAAATTATTCCGCTTTCGGAAAGCAAGTGAAAGAGGCGCTCTGCTTCAGTGGAATCATCCAGGGTGATGTTGATCTGAATTCCTTGCGGCGCGGCGTAATGGCCGAGAGGGGCATCGGAAGCCATGATGGTGGTGTCCGCCAGTTGCAAGCGCGCATGCATGACCTTGTTAAGCGCGTCGGGAGGCGTGGAAGGGGCCATGGGGCTGCCCTCATACCGGAAGACGCTTAGGATCTTACCGCCGAGAGTTGTTTCGTAAAATTTCAGTGCTTCTTCGCAATTTCCGTTGAAAATTAGGTACGGGTTGATGGTCATGTTGCTCCTTTGCAGGTGAATCGAATGAAGGTTGGTGAAATCGACATTCCATTAAACCCTAAAAACTACGCAAGAACTTAAGGCCACGTTTCGTGAGAAATAGGTTGAGAGAGTCGGCGGCCTGATCTGATACGGCGAGAGCGACATAACCATCTGGCCGCACCAGGTACGCTGCGTCCTGCTGAAAGCCGGCTCTCTTCGTTGCGAGGGTCCAGGCGAAGGTGTGAAGCGGTAGGTTGAGCGCAGTAAGTTGCTGAGTGAAAGCCGCCTTGGCTTCGCCGTAGACATGCACTTGCCAGGCGAGCGAGGTGAGAGGCGCGAAGTTGTCACTTGGGAAAGAATTAATCCAGGGAAGGCGATCGCCACCTTGCACCTGGCCGGCGCGGCCTTGGCTTATGGCACTATGGCGATAGTGGATGTGCACTTGAGAGATGGTCCTGAACATGGCGCGGCGCACTGCTTTGAAGCTCGAAAGGATCGACACTACGTGCGGCATGATCCACGTTCGGAGAGTGCGGCCGGTGCGGCCCTGATTGACGATACCCTCGAAGGCACGGTCGGTGGTGGAGACAAGCGCGCGGGCAAAGGCAATTCGTTCTGGTTCGTAAGTATCCAGCAGAGACGCGGCGGCGCGGTTTTGCAAAACGTCTGCCAGCTTCCAGGATAAATTAACGGCATCGCCGATACCCGTGTTCATTCCCTGGCCGCCCACTGGACTATGGATGTGCGCGGCATCGCCTAAGACGAAGCAGCGATCCGCGCGAAAGCGGGCGGCGACGCGGTGATGTACGTGATAGGAAGAAAACCAATTTACATGGTTTACGTGGAGGCCCAGAACCCCTTCTGTGGAAGCACGTACATCTTCGAAGGAGAGATTGTCTAGCTGTGCGAAGGATGCGGGGATGATGCCGACTAAACGCTGCATGCCGCTCGAACGGACGGGCATCATGAGAACGAAGGTATCTGCGCCTAAGTTCAGGAAGATGTCGTCTTGCGACACGCTGTCGATTTTGACATCGGCGACGAAGAACTTCTGGTTGTAAGTGCCACCGGGGAAGCCCAGGTTGAGTGTTTCGCGCACCAAGCTTCGAGCGCCATCGCATCCGCAAAGGTAGGCAACTTCGATTGCTTCTTCGCGCTGGCCGTTGTGAAGGACGGCAAGAACGCGTGCTGTATCCTGGCTGAATTCCCGCAACTCCGTGCCCCATTCCACGGTGATGCCTAAGGCTTGCAATTTGGCGGCAAGGAGGCGCTCATGATCGTCCTGCGGGAAGCAGAGCGCGAAGGGGAACGGGCTCACGCCTTCACCCATGTCATTCAATGCGAACGACCCCGCTTCTTTGCCTGCTTCCCGCAGATGAATGGCGGCGAGCTTAATGCCGCTTGCAACGACTTCTTCGGCGAATCCGAGTTGCTGGTAGAACTCGAGGGTTCGGGCATGAACGACAAGTGCGCGGGAGGCCTGCCCGGGTGCCTTGTTCTTATCGATGATGCGAAATGGGATGCCACGGCGTGAAAGACTCAGCGCGAGTACGAGGCCGGTGGGTCCGGCACCGGCGATCAGGATTTGGGCGGCTTGCATGATCCTTATTAAATGACTCAACGGTCATTTTTGTCAACCGCCGGCCTTACGGGTAGGCTGAGGAGGAGCATGCGTAAGCCGGTTGCGAAGAAGGCAAAGAGGCGGGGCCGGGGGCCGAGCCTCAAAAAGACCGCGGAGACCCGCCGCGCGATTATGGAGGCGGCTTTGAGTATTTTTTTGGAGCGGGGCTATTCGGATACGCGAGTGATGGATGTAGCGGAGCGCGCTGGGTTGGCTAAGGGGACGCTTTATTTGTATTACGCCGACAAAGAAGCGCTGTTTGAAGGTGTGTTGCGCGGGTCGATTGGAGAACCGGTGATAGCACTTGCCGCGAGTTCGCGGAAAGCTCATGAAACAACGCGCACTTTTGTAGAGCGTACGATTCTGCCTTTTCTTCGGGACCTGGAAAGTTCTCAGCGGGCGGCAGTGGTGCGGCTTGTGATTGCGGAAGGGAGCCGATTTCCGGCGCTGGCGTCGATGTACCGCCACGTGGTTCTGGAACCGGCTATGAATTGGATCAGGCAATTGGCCGCCGGGGCTGTTGCGCGGGGCGAACTAAAATCTGAAGCACTGGTGCGGTTCCCGCTGCTGCTGCTCTCGCCCGGGTTGATGGCAATGATATGGAACGGCCTGTATGGAGCAGAACAGCCGATTGACGCAGCGAATGCGTTCGAGGCTTTTCTGGATTTAATTTACCCGAAACGGGTTCGCGGGTAAACTACTCGTGATGCCAGGCGTTGCGCTATTCGTACTGATGATAGCGGCGGCGCGCCTGAATGACCCCGTGGACCAGAGCGCGTTCCGGCGATGGTTTACGTTTCTGGCGGAGGCGCAATATTTCCGCGCGCCGGAGGAGTTGCCGGCTGAGATTACGGACTGCGCGGCGCTGATGCGGTATGCGTATCGGGAGAGCCTGCGGCGCCATGATGACGAGTGGCGGAATCAGTTGGGGCTGCGCGTGGTGCCCGGGTTGCCTGCCGTGCGCGGGTTGGAATACCCGCGGGCACCGCTAGGCGTGAATCTGTTTCGGACCGGGCCGGATACGGCGGCGCAATTTGCGGATGCTAAAACATTGCGCCATTGGAATACGCGCTTCGTCAGCCGGGATGTCAGGCGAGCGATGCCTGGCGATCTTTTGTTTTACAAACAGCTTTCCCAGGCGATGCCGTTTCATACCATGGTGTGGCTGGGGACGAGCCAGATTGACGGGTCGCGTGGGCCATGGCTGCTGTATCACACGGGTCCTATGGGCAGAGAGGTTGGGGAGGTGCGGCGCGTGGCAGTGGGAGAGATGATGCGGCACAAGGAACCACGGTGGCGGCCGGTTGAGGGCAACGAGAATTTTCTGGGTGTGTATCGCTGGAACATTTTATGAAGCGTTTGTTTTGGCTGTTGTGGTTAACGTTTACCTTGTGTGGGCAGGCCGATGACGAACAGCCGTTCTTTTCGCTGAGCAGCGCACGGACGTTTGCGCCCGGCGAGAAGGCGACGGTGGAACTTTCAGCGGTGGATGTGGCGGCACTGGATTTTCGCGTATACCGGGTGAAAGATCCTGTAGCCTTTTTTGGAAAGCTGGAAGATCTGCACCAGTTCGGCGGGCAGGCGGCGCGGCCGGCGCGGGAGTTGACTGCTATCGAGCGGTTCCACAGGTTCAAGCGGCAGTGGCACGGTTCCATGCGCAATTTGTTTCGCGAACAGTTTTCGAATGAGGCGTGGGCGGATGTGCGGACGCTGGGCCACTCCAAGGGCGATGAGAAAGAAACCGGCGTGACGAATTTTGCAGCCGCCCCACTGCTGAATTCGCAGCAGGTGGTGGCGACATGGCGGCAGCGGGTGCAATCGGAAGGGCGCTGGCGGGGGCAATCGATCGCGGTGGATGTGAAGGATGAGGGCGTGTATCTGGTGGAAGCGGCGCGGGGAGAACTGCGGGCTTACACGATTTTGATGGTGACGGATATTGCGGTGATTTCGAAATCGGCACCGGGGAAGATGGTTGCGTTTGTAGCCAACCGCCGGACGGGCGAACCGGTTGCGAATTGCGCGGTCGTGGTGCAGGCGGGGCGGCAGTTAAACGACGCGGCGAAGAAGCCAGAGCCCGCGGTGGCGGGAGTGACCGATGCGAATGGATTGATCGCGTTGACGGCGGGGCAAGCTGAGGGGCAAGGCGAGCCGCTGCTGCTGGCGCGCGCGGGAGCGAGTTTCGCGGCAAGTGCCACCTCCGCCTTCTTTGTGCTGGACGCGGCACGGCAGGAGTATACGGGCTATACGTACACGGACCGCCCGGTATACAGGCCGGGGCACGCTGTTCATTTCCGCTCGATTTTGCGCGCGCGCGTGGGCAATGTGTATCAGTTGCCGAAGTTGCAGAACGTCAGTGTTGAGGTGCAGGGGCCGGAAGATAAGACGATCTATCAGAAGCAACTGCCGGTATCGGCGATGGGCACGGTTTCGGGAGATCTGACTTTGCCCACGGATGCCGGGTTAGGTTACTACTCGGTTACCGTGCACGCGCAGGACACGACGGTGCAGGCCGGGTTCGATGTCGAAGAGTATAAAAAGCCGGAGTACGAAGTGCGGGTGAATGTTGCGAAGGCCCGCGTGTTGCAGGGCGATTCGATTACGGCCACCGTGGACGCGCGGTACTTCTTCGGTGAACCTGTTGCGAATGCCACGCTGCATTACGTGGTGTTCCGCAGCCGCTATTGGTACCCGGCGTTTCAAAGCGAAGATACCGAAGAGAGTGGAGAGGGCGACTCGGCGGACCGTGGGTCTGAGGATGAACAGATCTCCGATGAGGAAGCGAAGTTGAATGCTGACGGCAAGTTTACGTTCAGCGTGAAGACCGCGGTGAGCGAGCACAAGTGGGATGCGCGGTACCGGATTGAGGCGCGCGTGACGGATGCGGGAAATCGGGAAATTACCGGTACGGGGAATGCGATCGCGACTTATGGCAGTTACTGGATCAATGTGGAGGCGGAGCAGTACTTTCTGAATCCGGGGAGCACGGGTGGTTTCAAGATTCAGACGAAGACCTATGACGGGAAGCCGGTGCAGGCGGCGGTGAAGGTGGAACTGCTTCCGGGGTACTCGAAGGACAAAGAGAAAGAGCCGGATGCGATTCAGCGCGTGGATGTGCGGACGGCGGAGAATGGCGAAGCGACCGCGCAACTGACTGTTCCGAAGGGCGGGAGTTACCGGGTGCGCGTGCGCTCGACTACGCCGGAGAACCGTGAGGCGGAGAGCTACGCGTACGTTTACGTGTCCGGTGCAGATGCGGCGATGTATGGGAACGAGAAGGAAAAGCAGATCCAGATTGTTCCGGATAAGAAGACTTATCGGCCGGGTGATACGGCGAAGATTCTGTTGATTACGGGAGTGCCGAGGGCGAAGGTGCTTTTCAGTTTAGAAGGGCGCTTGCTGGGCGATGTTCGCGTGATTGCGGTGGAGGGCGGGAGCGCCACCGTGGAGGTGCCGGTGACGGCTGAGGGTCAGCCTGATTTTTATGTATCGGCTGCGTTTTTGAAAGACAACACGATGTATCAGGGATCGAAAGCGATTCGCGTACCTGCGGTGGATCGCCAGTTGTCGCTTGCTTTGACGGGTTCGAAGAAGCAGTTTCAGCCGGGGGAGACGGCGGTTTATACGCTACTCGCGAAAGACAACACAGGCCGGCCGGTGGCGGGTGAGTTCAGCGTGGGCATGGTGGATGAAGCCATCTATGGCATTCGCAAAGACTCGACGCCAGATATTTTCCGCAGTTTTTATGGGCCTGGTTATAACTCTGTAGTCACAGCGAATTCGCTGAGCTATTACTTTAATGGCGAGGCAGGGAAGCGGCGGATGCAACTAGCGGGAATGCACCGCAGGCGCGCGCTGGCGCAGTTGAAACCGGACCGTCTGGTTGCGCCGAAAGTGCGCAAGCTGTTTCCGGATACGGCATTTTGGACTGCGAGTTTGAGGACGGATGCAACAGGGCGCGGGACGGCGCATATAGTGTTTCCGGATTCGATTACGACGTGGCGCGCAACGGTGCGCGGGGTGACTACTGACACGCGCGTTGGCAGCACGGTCGAGAAGACTATCGTGCGCAAGAACGTGTTTTTGCGCATGGTGGCACCGCGGTTTTTTGCGACAAGCGATGAGGTGACCATTTCCGCGGTGGTGCATAACTATCTGCCGGAGGCGAAGCAGGCGCGCGTATCGCTTGAGGTAAAAGGGCTCGATGTGATTGAGGCCGGAACGCGCGAGGTAACGCTGCTAAGCCGGGGCGAAGTGAAGGTGGACTGGCGCGTGACGGCTTCAGCGATTGGGAATGCGGTGGTCACGATGAAAGCGCTCACGAATGAAGAGAGCGACGCGGTGGAGATGACGCTGCCTGTGAACCCGCAAGGCGTCAAGATGGCGCAGGCGAAGGCCGGGAGCGTGAACGCGCAGAGGCTGGAGCAGACGGTGCAGATTCAGTTTCCCGCCAGCGCGGTGGCTGCGACGCAGAACCTGGAGATTACGGTGAGCCCATCGATCGCGGGTGCGCTGTTCGGCGCGATTGATTACCTGACGCAGTTTCCGTATGGCTGCACGGAGCAGACGCTTTCGAGCTTTGTCCCGAATATAACGGTAAGCAAGGCGCTGCGGGATTTGGGGATTCAGAGCAATGTGAATGACAAGCAGTTGGTGGAGAAGATTCGCGCTGGGCTGGACCGTCTGTATGACTTTCAGCATGAAGATGGCGGCTGGGGCTGGTGGAAGACGGATGACAGTTCGGTATTCATGACGACTGCCGCAGTGGCGGGATTGGGGCAGGCGAAAGCGGCAGGGCAGCAGTTGAAAGAGGGCGCGCTTGAGAATGGCGTGAAGTGGCTTCGCGCGGCTTACGACAAAGAGCCGCGGATGGTTCCCGATCTAAAAGCCTATGCGGCTTGGGCGCTCGCGACGGCCGGCGCGGCGGATGCGAAAATCACCAGCGATGTTCGCGGTAAGCAGAAAGATTTGACACCTTATGGCGTCGCGCTGCTGGGGCTGACGTATGAGCTTGCTGGCGATAAAGCCAGCGCGGCGGAGATGGTTGGGCTGCTGGAAGCGGGTGTGAAGCAGAGCGAGACCGAGGCTTGGTGGCCTGGGGACCGCGATACGCTGATGGATTTTTACGCGGACGTGACGCCGGAGGTTACGGCTTTTGCGCTGAAGCTTTTGGTGCATCAGAAGCCGCAAAGCCCGTTGCTGGAGAAGGGCGCGGTGTGGCTCATGAATCATCGGCAGGAAGGAAGTTACTGGTATTCGACCAAGCAGACCGCGATGGTGATTTATGGGTTGACCGATTACTTGAAGGCGACGGGCGAGCTGAAGCCGGACCTGACGGCGACAGTGACCGCGAACGGAAGGCAAGTGTTGACGAAACGGTTTCAAGCCTCGGATGCGCTTTCGATAGAGACGAACAAAGTTGTTGTGCCGGCTGGCGCTGCGAACGATGTGCAGGTTTCCATGCAGGGCACCGGGCGCGTTTACTGGAGCGTGCGCGGGAATTATTATTCCACCGAGCAGAAGCTGGTGAAGGCGGGAAGCGTGAGCCTGAATCTGTTGCGGGATTATTTCAAGCTGAACCCCGTGCAGGAGAAAGGCAGGATTCTTTACAATCTAGATCCGCTTGCGGGGGCGTTGGCAGTGGGCGATATTCTGGCCGTCCGGCTTACGGTGACGGGCAGCAATTGGAAGTATCTGCTGGTGGAAGATCCGATTCCGGCGGGTGCCGAGTTTATCGAGAAAGACGGCTTGTATGAATTGAAGCAGAAGCCGGATTGGTGGAGTACGCTGTTCACGCGGCGCGAATTTCACGATGACCGGGCGGCGTTGTTCGATACATACTTCGGCAGCGGCCAGAAGCAGTATGTGTATCTGCTGAAGATTGTGAATCCGGGTAAGTTTCAGGTGAGCCCGGCGCGCGTGCAGCCCATGTATCAGCCGGAGTTTCTTTCCACCTCAGAGCCGAAGCAAGTGGAGGTGAAGTGAAGCGCGTTTTCGGTCTGCATCTGGCTGCGAACGCGGTGCTGTTGATGCTTCTTTATTTCTGGCTAGGCATTCGCGACGCACGTGCCTGGCAGGTGCTGTTGACTCTGGTGCTGGGCACAGCGGTAGTCGCGAGTGCTTTGTGGCTGCATGCCGCTACCTGGCATTGGATGGTTGCGCGCGATTGGCGGGTGCCTCGAGCGACGCTAGTGAAATGCGCGCTGGGCTTTGCGATCTTTGTTGCCGTCTGGTGGCTCTTAAGTCTGATTCCTGTAAGCCGCGCGGCGCTGTGGACTGCATCGCTGGCTACGTTTCAGAGCAGAAAGCCGGTGACTCCTGAGAGCGTTGAGCGCTTTTTTCAGGCTGTGTTGTGGCTGGTGCGATGGTTTGCGCTGCCCATTCTTCTCTTCCGGCAATGGCGGAATTTCAGGTTTTGGAGCGTGCTGGCTGTTGTGCTGCTGCTCAGCGTGTATTTACCTGAACGGCTAGTGCATTGGACCCCCGGATTCAAGAGCACGGCGGCAGAGGTGGTGAGTGTTCTGTTGCGGTGGGGATTGGCGTACGGATTAGCGGTGGCCGGATGGCTTGCCGTGCTTTGGTTTGCGCAGAAACCTTCTGTGAAAAACGCCCATGTTTAGCGTGAGCCTGCGGTATGCCTTTACGCTGTTCGTGCTGAACGCCTACGTCGCAATCCGTGTCTTCGGCCTGGAATACAGCCACCGCATGGATTCCATTGAGGGCGCATATCTCGGCATTAGCAGGCACATTCTTTCGAGCTTCGCCGATCTTTCCTGGTGGCCTGCGTGGTACGGGGGAATCCCGTTCCAGAATGCCTATCCGCCGCTGCTGCATTCTTTGGTTGCGCTGGTTTCAGCAGTGACTACAGCGTCTATACCGCGCGCGCACCACTTCGTTACGGCGGTGTTTTATTGCCTGGGCCCGGTGTTCGCGTTCTTGTTGATGAACCGGCTTTCGAAGCGGGCGTTCCCTAGCTTTTGCGCGGCACTGCTTTATACAGCGGTCTCGCCGTGCGCGTTGCTGGTGCGCGCGGTCGCGAACGATATGGGCCACCCGCTGCGTCCGCGGCGCTTGGGAACTTTGATCGCATACGGCGATGGTCCGCACCTGGCGGCGCTTGCACTGGTGCCGCTTGCCATTTATATGTTGGACATTGCTCTGGAACGCCGCAAGCCACTGAACTATGGGCTTGCGGCTCTTGCGTTCGCCGCTGTGGCATGTACCAACTGGCTAGGCGCGTTTGCGCTTGCTGTGCTTCTTGTTTGCTATCTGGCAGCGGGGCGGCCGTTGCGAGATTGGGTGACTACGGGGCTGATCGGGGCTGCTGCCTATGTTGCGGTGATGCCACTCATGCCGCCATCACTGATCCGCACCATTCAATTCAATGCGCAAACCATCGGAGGTGATTTCACCAACTCGACACGCACGCTGCTGCGGTATGGGCCATTCGCGCTGATCGGGCTGGCATTGATGAAATTTGTGATGCGGCGAATGAAAATTCCGGCGTATCTGCAGTTGCTCATCCTGTTTACGGCGGTGATGGGTTTTATTAGCCTCAGCTTTGAGTGGTATGGAGTTGCCGTGGTCCCCCAACCGGATCGCTACCTGCTGGAGTTCGATTTGGGGCTCACGTTCACATTGGCTATGGCGGCCGCACTTTTACCGCCACGCACCGCGAAAATTTTGACTCTCCTTCTCTTCGGTTTTGCTGCGGAACAGCTTTACCGCGGCAACCGCTACGGGCGCGGATTGATCAAGCCGATCGATATCGCAACCACTGTGGAATACCGCATCGCCGACTGGTGCGAGCGCAATCTTCACGGGGCGCGCGTTATGGTGCCGGGCACGGTGTCTTTCTTCTTCAACGCCTTCACCGATACGCCGCAGATTGGGGGCGGCTTCGAAAACGGCGTGGTGAATTATGTGGACCGCATCGCGCAATTCCAGGTGCTGAGCGGCGCGGGAGTCACGCCGCTGAACGATGTTCCCGTATCGGTTCTGTGGTTGAAAGCATTTGGCGTGCAGGCGGTAGCGGCAGGCGGAAAACAATCCCGCGAATTCTATCATCCCTTCGTGAATGGCCCGAAATTTTCAGGGGTGCTTCCCGAACTCTATCGCGATGGCGACGACGCCATCTATCAGGTTCCGCTCCGCAGTGCTTCGCTGGCACACGTGATGGCACCGGCGCAACTGGTGACGCATCGCCCGGAGAATGGGATCGATCTGGCGGAAGTCCGCCGCTATGTGGAAGCGCTTGATGACCCCGCGCTGCCTGAGGCGCAGTTTGTTTGGCGCACCCGCCACTCGGCTGAAGTACTGGCGGACCTGGCACCGGGGCAAGTGACGCAAGTGCAGGTTACTTATCACCCGGGATGGCATGCGAGTGTGAATGGGCAACCCGCGCGCTTGATTCCGGATGGGCTTGGCTTCTTTGCCATCGCCGCGGATTGCGGGGGCCGGTGCCGCATGGAACTCGTCTATGATGGGGGCAATGAACAGCAAATCGCGCGCGGCGCAAGTGCACTTCTCTTTCTATGCTGGTTAGCGTGGGTGGCCGTCAATTCCAGGCGGCGGAAGGCGCAATCTACGGAATTCTTGGGCGTACGGTAGAGGACTTGCACGCGGAAGGGGCCGTAGTTTCGAACCACGCGCTGGCTCTTCTGCCCCGCCTGGAACGCGAACAAGCCGTTGCCAAGTTGGAAGAGACTCGCCGCGAGGGAGGCACCGTGTTGCTGATCTCTCACGACGAAAGTTTGCTGGAGCGTCTAGCCGATGAAGTCTGGTGGATTGAGGATCACCGCCTTCAGGAGCGTGGCGCGCCCCAGGTGGTGCTTGCGAAGTACCGGGCGCATGTCGCGAACCAGTTGCGCGAGGCTGCTGAAGGCGCTGAAGTGCCGTTGTCTCCTTCCCTGCGGCGCGGCGACGGGCGGGCTTCCGTTGAGAAGGTGGAACTGCTGGGAGAGAACGGCCGCCCGACCGCGGCATGGACCAGCGGCGAAGCAGTTTCCGTTCGCGTGAGTGTTCAGTTCGCGCACGAAGTACACGATCCGGTAATCGGCATCCTGATCCGGACACGCATCGGTTTGAATGTGTACGGAACTAATACGGAACTCGAACAGCTACATTTCGGCCCCGTACCCGCGCACAACGCCGTCCAGATCCGCTTCGCCTTCGCGTGCAATCTTTGCCCCGGTGAGTACACGCTTACAGTGGCATCGCACGATCCTGACGGCACCTGGCACGATTGGCTGGAGGACGCAGTTGCCTTTACCGTGATCGATAGCCGTTACACGGCGGGTGTCGCCAATCTGCGTGCCAAAGTCGAACTGGTCCAACCCTAGAACATATAATAGAGAAATGTTCTGGCTAGCACTCCTCGCCGCGGCAGCTTTTGGGGCGTTAATCGTCTGGGTCATTCTGCGCGAGGAGATTGTCCGGCTTCGGGAACGGCTTGCTTCCGCCGCTGCTTCGCGCGAACAAGTTTCCACTGAATTCCGTGCACTTGCCGCGGACGCTTTGCGCGGCAACAACGAACAGTTTTTACATTTGGCTGAATCGACGCTGGAACGAAAACAGTCCGCCGTGGACGAACTGGTGAAACCGCTGAAAGCGTCGCTAGAAAAAGTGGACGCGCACATACACGCAATGGAGGTGCAGCGCACTGGCGCCTACGCGACGCTTAGCCAGCAGGTGCGCACCATGGCGGAGACGCAGGTGAAGCTGTCGGACGAAACGCGCCGCCTTGTGGAAGCGCTCCGCACGCCGGCTACGCGCGGCCGCTGGGGCGAAATTCAACTGCGCCGCGTGGTGGAAATGGCGGGCATGGTGGCTTACTGCGATTTCACCGAACAGCAGACCGCGGGGCCGGAAGGCAGCCGCATCCGGCCTGACCTGATTGTTCGCCTGCCCAATGAAAAGCGGATTGTGGTAGATTCCAAGGTTCCATTGAAGAGCTATCTGGAATCGCTCGAAGAGACTTCAGAAGCGGGCCGTACGGCGAAGCTGAAACAGCATGCCGTGCAAATTCGCAATCACCTGCGCAGCCTGAGCGAGAAAGCCTACTGGGCGCAATTTCAACCTGCGCCGGAGTTCGCTATTCTGTTTCTGCCGGGAGAAATTTTCTTCAGTGCGGCGCTTCAACAGGACCCTGAGCTGATCGAATTCGGCGTGATGCAGAACGTGATTCTGGCCACGCCCACCACGCTGATCGCGCTTCTGAAAGCCGTTGCCTTCGGCTGGAAGCAGGATCAGTTCACCGAGAACGCGAAAGAAGTTCTGGATTTGGGCTGTACGCTGTATGAGCGAATCCGGCTATTTACCGAACACTACAACGAGATTGGAAAGAATCTGAACCGCGCGGCTACCGCCTACAACAAAGCCAACAGTTCACTCGAGACCAGACTGTTGCCCGCAGCCAAACGGTTTGAGGCGCTGGGCGTGAGCAAAGGCGACGCAATTCCAGAGTTGGTGGAAGCCGAGCAACTCCCCTGGACTCTGCGGGCCAGTTAAGTACGTTCTTTTGAATCGATGATGAAAGTGGGGGTAAGCCCGGCTGAGGTAGAAAACGCATTCGCGCTTGCGGCGCTTACCCAACTGGAACAGCCCGAAACTTTACCGAGAAACACTTGAGGATGCACGTCCACCTGCATCTCTTTGAATTCCAGATGCCCGTAATTGAGCATGGGAAAAAGGAACCGCGCGGTTTCGATAGCCTCTTGCACTACGTAGGGGCTGCGCTGTGCCTGGCGCACGGAGCGCTCCCACGCAGTTTGATCTTGCGCGGCGCCTACAAAAACCGGAAAATCGCCGGAATCGTCGTTCGGCTTTAAGACAAGCTTTTCACGATTTTCATGAATGAAATCGATCAGATTCACCTGATCGGTTCCGTGCGTAGTCATGCCGGGTTTTACCAGCCGGGTCCAGGGTAGATGGTCACGGATGGCCTTGCGTTCGAGTGGCGGAAATTTAGCGGTAAGCGCGTCGTCAGTCAACAAGCTGAACATGGAACGCTTTTGAGCCAGTTCAGAGCGGAAGCTATTCACCATGCAGACTTTCTTATCGCGATAGGCCGCAACAAGCGGGTGCGACAGGTTGAACTTCACCAAAAATTCCTGCGCGCTGATGCGGCGGTAAATCAGGTTAATAGCGAAATTGCCTGCGCGTAAGACGCCATTGCGGTATTCGAGCTGTTCCGGAGAGACAATTTCACACTCGAAGCCTTCTTTACGGAAGAAATCGCGGAACAGTTCAAATTCGCTGGAGCCGGACGGATTCTTAAATTCCAGAATAGCTATATGCGGTTTTCCAACACCGCCGAACTGTTTATAAGCTTTCAACAAAGCGGCCAAAAATGGGCGTTTACCGCCGATACGCGTGAGATTATACTTTCGCCGGAATTCTTTTACCGGGGGACAATCGTAGAAAATATCGCTGAGCCCTTCGGAATAGGCGACGCCCGTGGGCGAATCGGCGTTGTACTGCATCACGTGCAGCGAACCGTTATTAATCTGGAGGTCGAGCTTGGAAGAAACCTCGGGCACGTCGTACCCGGGATCGATTGCCGCGAGCATTTTTTCCGCCGGCAACAGTTGCATGCGCGCCAGCAGAGCGGGTGAAGCAAGCGCCATTTTCTGCATCCGGTCAATTGCTGACATCAGAGCTTCGCCGGCTTTCACCAGCGAATCATATTGCTTCTGAGTTACAAAATTCGGGCGCAGAAACGGACAGAGGAGACGGCCTCCACTAGAGAGGTTTTCCTGCTCCATCTGCTGCTGCAACACTTTTACCCACGACAAGTCGCGGTACGGTTCAGATTCTAAAATTCGGTGGTATCGGGCGATAGCTTCGTTCAACTGTGACATTCTGCGACATCAACCATTTCCAGTATCAGTATGCCATGGATTTTGGCAAGGCGCGTGCTAAGAGAGTGTCAAAATTGCCGTAAGTGTATAATTCGAAACAAGTTAATTTTATGTAACTGTTTTTTAAACGGGTGCCGTTAGGCTATTTGCCTTCTTTCGCGACCCTAACCCGCGCCCCTTCAAGCTTTTTGGTGACACTGGCAATCTCAACTGGGTCCGCTTCGGCGGGAGCTGTCGCACTCCATTCCTTCAGGGATGCCTGCCATTGCTGAATGGCTTCCCGCACCTTGCCTTCTTTCATATAAACGTCGCCCAGGTGATCGTGCACGGTCGGGTCGGTCTTAATGCTTTCAAGCGCTTTACGCAGACTATCTTCGGCCTGTTCCAACCGGTTTTGGCGAAATTGCACCCAGCCCAAAGAATCGAGATAAGCCCCGTTGCCCGGTTCGAGCTCGACGGCGCGTGAAATCATCTTTTGAGCTTCGTCCAGCCGGATATTCCGATCTGCCAACATATAGCCCAGGTAATTCAGCGCACCTGCATTGTCCGGGTCAGTCTGCAAAACTTTGCGGAACTCCGCTTCGGCACCTTCGAAATTTTTCTGCTTTTCCAGCATGGCACCCCGAGCAAACTGTACTCCCTGTTTTTCGGGCTTAGTGGTGGAAAGCGCTTCGGCCTGAGTGAGTACTTTGGCTTCTTCCGTATATTTCTTGCCGCGTTCATAGAGCTGCGCAATCACCAGCAGCGTTTCGCGGTCCGGTTCGCCTTGAGACCGAAGCTCCGCGACAGCTTCATCCGTTTTACCCGCATCCACCAATAACGATGCATGCAACTGGACCAAGGCGCGATCTTTCGGATATTTCTTCAGGCCCGCTTCCACTTCCTGACGCGCGGCTGCCGCATTTTTTGAAATGCGATACGTCTCTGTCACCTGCAAAACGGAATGCGCGCCCTGGTCTGGATCTGCATCCGCTACTTGCTTGAAAGCGGCAATGGCTTGGGGATACTGGCCCTGCGCACGATAAAGAAAGCCCAGGCGGTCCAGCAACTTGCTTCGCACGCGCTTGTCTTCTTCATTCGCCTGCTTTTTAGCGCTAGCATCGACCAGTGTTTTCAGCGCGCTGATGGCTTCAGCCGGTTTGCCTTCCGCTTCCAGCAGAGTCACCTCGTCGTAGGCCACCTCAATATTGCCGCCATCGAGAGCCTTCGCCTTAGCGAAAGCAGCGCGAGCCTGCGTGAAATCTTTTTTCTGCATGTAGATTTCCGCGATGCGCAACTGCACTTGAGCGTCTTTGGGCTCTTCCGCTGCAATCTCACGATATGCCGCGAGCGCCTCATCTTCTTTATCGGAGAACAACAGATCCCGCGCCAGATAGCGTTTCAGCGTGCCTGTTTCCTGCACCAGGGGCAGCATCTGTTTCCAGGTTGCCGCTGCATTCTTCCAATCTTTGGTCTGTTCATAAAACTGGGCCAAGGCGTTCAGCGTGCGCGGATTCGGGTCCTTTTCAGATGCCTTTTTCAGCATCTCAATGGCACCGCTGGTATTTCCGACATCGGAATACACCATCGCGAGGCCAGTCAGAGCTTCTTCGTTATCCGGTTCGCCCGCAAGGACAGCCCTGTATGCTTTTTCCGATTCCACGCTCTTATGCGCTAACCGATAGAGGCGCGCCAGCACTAGCTGGCTCTCCTGGTCTTTCGGATCTTTCCCGATGATGGCTTGATACTGATCGATCGATTTCGCCAGCATCTTCTCATCGATCCGGCCCTGCTGCGCATCGCCAATCGACCGGGTATAGATGCGGCCCAACATCCGCCGCGCATCCAGATTGTCAGGATTCCGGCGCAGCATTTCTTCCGCTTCGGTGACCGCGCGGTTCAATTGTCCAGACTGTATGTAAAGGTCAGTCAGCTCCTGAGAGAGGAACGTCGCGGTTGGATCTTCTTTCAGCGCCAGCCGGTAATACTCAATCGCCTTGGTTAAGAACTCACCGCGATTGCCATAGGCACCCGCCATTTCCGCGTATAAATGGCCCATGGAAAAGTTGTAATACGCCGTGCTCTTATCGCTGATGGCGGCTTTTGTTTCGGCGGGCTTGCGCTCCTGCTGGGCTTGGGCAAGGGGCAAAACAGCCGCTAGAAGTACCGTGAACAGGGGCAAAGCTAACTTCAGGCGTCGGTTCATGTAGGATTTATCTCTCTGCTCGGGGGACAATTTGAGCAAGGTGGCTTCTCCCCCGTATTGTACTCGTAACCCGTTAGTAGCAATTGTCGGCCCGACTGGGGCGGGGAAGAGTGAGCTTGCGCTTCGCATCGCTGAGCAGTTTGACGGCGAGATTGTCAATTGCGATTCAATGCAGATTTACCGGGGGTTCGATATCGGCACCGCCAAGCTGAGTTTGGCCGAGCGCTGCGGCATTCCGCATCATTTATTAGATGTTGTGGACCCCGCGCAAAGTTTCTCCGCCGGCGATTATGCGCGGGAGGCCCGTTTGGCGATAGAAGGAATCGTTAGCCGTAAGCGCTTGCCGGTTATTGTGGGGGGCACGGGTTTTTATCTGCGGGCACTCCTGGATGGGCTTCCTGATTTGCCGCAAAGGAATGATTGTTTGCGCGGCAGACTGGAGGGCAAGCCCAACCTGCACCGGATGCTGCAGCGGCTGGACCCGCAGGCCGCCGAACGCCTGCATCCGAACGACACCGTGCGGATCATACGCGCGCTGGAGATTCGGCTGCTGACGGGCGCGCCCGCACCGATGCTCCGTCCAGGCGGTGCGCTGCCCGGGTTTCAAGTTCGCAAGGTGGCACTGCTGCCGTCGCGAGAGGAACTCTATGCCCGGCTGAACACTCGCACGGAAGCGATGTTCAGAGGCGGACTGATGGAAGAAGTCCAGCGCTTACTTAATAGCGGGACGCCCGATACCGCGAAGCCGTTTGAAGCTGTCGGGTATCGGCAGGCGCTGGCCGCCGTACAAGGCAAACTCACGCTCGCGGAAGCCATCGCCCAAAGTCAGCAAGCTACCCGGAATTACGCTAAGCGGCAAATTACGTGGTTTCGCAACGATCCAGGTACGGAGCGCATCTTACAATTCGGCAACACTGTTCAAGATTTCAGCATCTAAATTATTTGCACCATGCCAACATCCTTTAATTCTGCTTCCGACTTGCCCCCCAGCCAAGGCCCCGTTTATACTGACCTTTTTGCAGACTCGCCCATGATGACGCTGACGGCGCAAGACCAGGATCCGCTTTCCCCGCAACGGGAAGCGGCCTTCTTTTACGGGCTCTTCTTGCGAGGCCACTCGCTTGAAGACCTGCGCCAGGATATCGACATCCCTCGCAAGACTTTAGATAAATGGCTTCGTGCGAAAGACTTCGAAAACACGTTTATCGAGAATCTGCAGCGCGTTTATAACTACCGCAAGCAGGTGCTAGCCGTATTTGACGCCCTGGTTAGCAATGAACAGAACCGCCTGCAGTAGGGCAGCGAGTCTACTTCTGATCACAGCGGGCCTTCTGGCCGCGTTCCAGATCAATTTTAAGCAATACTCCGACCAGGAAGATAACCCCGTTCCCGTTCCGCCGAATGCCTATGAGCGAACGGAATGGGCCTTCGCCCGCCTGAAATACCCGTCAGGCCGGTACGCGGGTTTCTGGGGCGGCCGCGGCTCCTGGCCCACCGATTTTCCGAAAGCCGACCGCCAGTTCGTGACCGGCGTGAGCCGCCTGACCCGGATTCACGCAAGATCGAGCGAACAGATTATCGATCTGGACGACGCCGCGAACCCTCGCGAGATTTTCAATTGGCCGTGGGTGTATGCGGTAGAAGTGGGGCACTGGGACCTAACCAATGCGCAATGCGCTTTGATGCGCGAATACTTGCTGCGCGGCGGATTCCTAATGGTGGACGATTTCCACGGCACCTATGAGTGGGATGTGTTTAACCAGAGCATGGCACGAATTTTCCCGGATCGGCCCATTGTGGAAATCTCCGCAGCCGACCCGATTTTTCACACGATTTACAACCTGGATAAAAAGCTGCAGGTCCCTGGGATTGTATATCTCGAGAGCCACAAGATTTACGAAAAAGATGGAACGATTCCGCACTGGCGCGGCATTTACGACGACCACGGCCGCGTAATGGCCGCGATGACTTTTAATCAAGATAACGGCGACGCGTGGGAACATGCCGATAACCCGCTTTATGAAGAGAAGTACACCAGCCAGGCTTACCGGCTGGGGATTAACTACATTGTGTATGCCATGACGCACTAAGCTGCGACGTCTACTTCTACGTACCCTACAGCAGTGCCGCCGGGCTCGGGAATCGGCTCGCCTACTTCCCGCATTCCTTCGAAATGGAACTCCAAAGCATCTCGCATGTTGCGGTATGTTTCTTCTTCAGTATCACCAGCTGTAATGCAACCAGGTACGTCAGGAGAGTACGCGCAATACCCGGTAGAAGACTTTTCGAGTACCACTGAATACCGTTTTGTTGTCATTTCAATCCCGCTTTCTTGAGTATATCGTTCAGAGTGCCGGGCCTTAATTCCGCTCCCTCGTTTCCAGGAACGGTCACCGTAAAACGCGCATCCGGATGCTTGAACTGGCGGTGGCTGCCCTTCGAGCGTATCTCTCGCCAGCCAGCCTGTACTAACAACCGGATCACCTCACGCACTTTCATCGGCACAAACGTTCAGTGCAGTCAGTGAGCGCTGTCTCTCACAAGTCTAAATTACTGCTTGAGATATCTTGCCGATATGCACCCCCAACCACGCTCATTGGCTTTTAATGCAATATAGAGCCGCTGCCCCGCCATTCACGGTCCCGACACGCACCAACGCGCCGCCTCCGCCCAGATCTGCACTCACGTCCCGCTTACCGCGCTGCAGCGCAATTTCCGGGAACTCACAGCGCATGCCGCCGTTCACTGTCGTGGTTTCCAGATGAGCTGCGTAGCGTGCCGGAATGTTCAAGGGCACACCGCCATTCTTTGTCTGAACATCCAACCCCTGGCCTTCCCAGCGAACGCCCGCGAGTTCGACACGTACCCCGCCATTCTGCGTGCGTCCCTTCACCTGCCCGGCTAAACGATTCAAACGAACGCCGCCGTTCGCAGTCGTGAACTCAATATTTCCTTGAATTTCATCGATACGAATACCGCCGTTGTGGGCCGTCAGTGTCAAATCTGTCTTCCGCGGAACGAACACTTCATAGGAGACGCTCCACTGCTTCTGTGATGGGCCATCGGCTGCAATCATGCCTCCATTCGCGTGAACAATCACCTGCGCAGCAATTGCTTTCGCCTCACCCTCCGATTCGCCCTCGCCGCGTACCTGAGAGCGGACCAGTATTTCAGCGCGATCCCACGCTTTTACCGATATGCCACCGTTGCTGCGGCTATCAATGGTGAGGCGAGCCGCCTGCGCGATGGTCTGCTCCCGCATTTCGCAGGAGTGGGACCGCTTGCTGCTCCATTCGCGATCATCGCAATTGAGCCGTTTTTCCTGTGCCGCGGCCGACATCACTAGGCCAAACGCAGCAAGAGTGAGGGAGAGACCAGTCTTGTACATGCCGGTTTAGACGGAGACAATCCGGAAAGGTTGTGCGGGCTCGCTCTTAAAATATCGCTATTCTGATCGCATGCCAAAGCACCCCGCGCCACCTGGTGAAGCGTTTGCGGCAAAAGCGCGTAAACCCATTCCGCACGCGTTCGTCCTGGAGGCGCTCGCCCCGCTTGCTCCCCGAACCCGCCCCCTGTTCGGGTGTCTGGCGGTTTATATAGGGAGCAAGATTGTGCTCGCGTTGCGCGATAAGCCGACGGCCATTGCGAGCAACGGCGTATGGCTGGCGACCACCGAAGAGCACCACCAGAGTCTGCGGCACGAGTTCCCGTACATGCAATCGATTCCCGTGCTAGGGCCGGGCGTAACCGGTTGGCAAATTCTTCCGGCGAATGCGCCTGATTTTGAAGAAGCCGCGATTCACGCCTGCGAGCTGATCTCCGCAAACGACGCGCGAATCGGCAAGATTCCCCGCTCTGTAAAACGCAGGAAGCCTGCAAAATAATTTGCCGCTACTTCGAGCTTTCCAGCGCGTAAGCCAAGATGCTGTCGTCGCTCACCGGATTCCCAAAGAACCCGCCGCCCGTTGAGGCGATCACAACGTACTGCTTCCCGTCCCGTCCCTCATAAGTCATCGGGGTTGCCTGCGCGGCACCGGCCAGCTTTATGGTCCACAGCTCTTTGCCGGTCCTCGAATCGAAGGCGCGGAACCGGGCATCGTCCGTTGCTCCCACAAAGACTAATCCTCCAGCAGTTGCGATGGTGCCGCCATTTCCCGGGCGACCGGTATTGCGCTTCCCTTCTGGCAAGCTATCCGTTACGCCTAGCGGCACCTTCCATGCAATCTGCCCGGTGTTCACATCTACCGCGGCTAACTCTCCCCAGGGTGGCTGCTGGCAGGGAAGCTGCTGTGGGCCTGTCCCCTTCACGCTGAACCGGCCACCACCAGGAATCCCTTCATAAGGACCATCCGGATCCACGCGATTGCCCTGCCCATTCGCCATTGCCTGGCCGCTTTTTGGGTCATGATCCTTCAAGCCGGACACCTGTCCCAATTCATTGATATTGGCGAAGAGAAAGCCAAGCTGAGGATCGAAGGAGGTGCCGCCCCAATTCACTCCCCCGTGATTTCCAGGGAACTGAACGCGCAGTCGGTTATAAGTGACAGGTAAAAACGGGCCGCCCAGTTCCATGCCTTCCACCAGCGCGGTACACGCCTTTTCCAGTTCGGGCGTGACTGTTGCAATGTCAGTTTTGCCGAACGTCATGCGGGCCAGCGGCTCCGGCTTCACGGGAAACGGCTGCGTCTTCGATGCCCTTTCAAGAGGCACCTGGCTTGCGGGAACAGCACGCTCTTCCACCCCATAGATCGGTTTGCCGGTGACGCGATCCAGTAGAAAAACCATACCGGTCTTGTTCATTGCTAACACGGCGGGAATTGTTTTCTCTCCCTGTTTGACGTCGATTAATGCCGGAGCGCCGGTCAAATCGGCATCCCAGATATCGTGATGCACCACCTGAAAGTGCCACAAATATTTTCCGGTGTTCGCATCCGCGGCAACCAGGCTGGAACTGAAAAGGTCGTCGCCCGCTCGGTCGCCGCCATATTGGTCCACCGATGGCGCGCCAAACGGCATATACACAATGCCGCGCTTCTCATCCACTGTAAGCAGCCCCCAAACATTCACGCCCGCGCGATTCTTCCAGCTATTGCCCGCCCAGGTAGAGTTGTACTTTTCGCCTGCCTGCGGGATCGAATGGAAAGTCCACGCCAGCTTGCCGGTGTGCATATCCCAGGCGCGCACGTCGCCTGCGGGCCCATGCGGCGGATTTTCCTGAGAAGTGCCGCCGGTAATCACCAGATGCTTATAAATGATAGGTGGGGACGTCAAAGCGTTCCGGCCCGGTAGGCCATGCATAATGGCAGCGGTGTTCAGATTGATCACGCCGTTATCGCCAAAAGACGGATTCGGTTTGCCCGTCTTGGCGTCAACAGAGTACAGCTTTCCATCGCTTGAGCCGAATACTACCTGGGCAGCAGTTGCGCCGTCGCCCGCCCAATATTCAAGCCCGCGCGTTGATGGATTTCCGGCAGGAAGCTGATATGACCAAAGCTCCTGTCCATTCGTGGGATCAACAGCCGCCACGCGCGAATAGGGCGTTGCAACATACATCACGCCGCGAACCACCAGCGGGGTCACTTCGCTGGGGCGGAAGCCTGAACCGAATTGCATCCTGCCGGGTCCACGCGCAGGATATTCCGGATCGTCACCGACAGCGCCTCCCTGAGCGCGCCCTTCCATCACAGCCGGACCCGCGTTCCGGTTGCCGCCCGTGAAACCCTTCGGCCGCATGTGATACACCCAGGCGACCTTCAGTTGGCTCACGTTTTCAGGCTTGATCTGAGTTAGCGGAGAGAATCGCATAGCACCGGAATCGTGGCCGTACGTGCGCCACTCTTTTGCGGGATCCATCTCAGAATCCTGTAAAGGAACGGTATTCTCTTTTGCATTCACCGCGCTTTTGGGGCGCACAGCGGTTTCCGTGCCCGACGAAGAGCTGACCGCCTTTCGCGGGGCAATTGCAGGTGAACTGGGAACGCCCCGGCCTGTGCCGTAAAACTTTACAACGTAATCCAGAATCTTATTTAGGTCGTCATCGCTGCCTTGTGCCCCCAGGTTCACCATCTTGGAAATAGTCTCTTCCCAGCCCTCCTGTCCCTGGCGCAGCGAGACTGCTTGATCGAGAGAGTGGCATTTCGAGCAGAGTTTCACAGTTTCTACCTTCCCGATTCCTTCAGGAAGAACGGCAGCCGGGAGGCTAGCCGCGCACAAGAGCACCACAGCTAACTTTATAGATCGGCCATTGAGGAGGGCTATGACTGAATACCGCTTCTCGAGATTGTTGTCTGGTGAAATCAAACGCATTCTATTCCGTAAAGCCATTTTAGTAGGTGGCGTTGAGAGTTTGGGCCTCGCTCGTCAGATCGCCGCGAATTCCGGCAACTCATCAGCCTTGCCGCTGCCCCTTAGATCGCACACCGAGGCTTCTGACTCAACCATCTAGTTCTCAGATGCAGCTTTTTTGCAATCTGCATTCAGTAATTTGTATAGGTTGTGGTTCAGAATAGAACGTTTCGATGCGTTATGCGCGAGCCCAAGTACAATAAAAATGTAATGCCGTTCTTGTGCAACATCTGTGAAGAAGAATCAACGCGAATCTGCGTTAGTTGTACCAAAGACACCTGCCGCAATCACCTCTGCGACAAATGCCTGAGTTGCAGCGATTGCTGCGCGTGTGAAGTGCCCCTGGAGGAACAAGCTATGGTCCGTCAACACCGTGTCTATTCAATGTCGCCTGAGCCCGTCCCCTCGCCTCACCCCATGCCGGATCCTGACCCCGCTCCAGATCCCGAGCCCCTTCTCAGATAAGCCGCGTCAAGCTGCTTGCGCGCGTACTGGCAATCTTTTTGTATCGTGCCCAGTTCGTCTGCCGCGGCATATTCTACTCTCACCGAAAGTGGTCCTGCGAACCCTGCTTCCGCTAGAGTAGTGAACAGGCGGCCCAAATCCATCGCGCCCTCCCCAAGAGGACAGGGGACCGCGCCTGTTTTTCCCAACTTGAAATCCTTCACCGCCACTGCGCGCAGCCTAGGCAGCAGGGGCTTCAGCGCTTCCAGCCATTTTTCGCCATGGTGGATAGGGTCAAAGTAAGCGCCAGCCCATTTCGGATCGAATCCCGCCAGCGCCTCTGCCACGCTCCACTCCGTCTCGCCAGCGTTCTCGCTGGTGTAATTGTGCAGCGCCATCGCGATCCCGTACCGCGAGCCAATCGAAAGCAATCCACCAATCTCCTTGCGGTACAAAGGCGTCGAAGCGCGCCACTCACCCACGCGGAACAGCGGGATACTGGTGCGTCCCGAAATCGCCAGCACCGCCAGCGCACCCGGGTCCATCGGAGAGGTTAGCCCTGTTGTGATGAGCGGGCATTCCAGGCCCGCCCCGGCGATGCTTTCGAAGGCACGCACCAGATCCACATTTGAAAGCCGCGGCTCCACATGTCCGCCGGGCCGGACGGTCAAATCCACCCCATCGAAGCCTAGCTGCTTTACAATCTCGCCAAGATCGGTATAACCCACCTTGGCAAGCGCCTTTGAAAATAGACAGAGTTGCGGAACGGCTGCCGGGGCGGCAAGCATCGAACGTGCCGCGCCCAACACGGCTAGCCCCAGTGCGCTTCGCCGCGTCACGGTTAGGCCTGTTTCTGAGCCAGAGGCCCAAGGAAAGGCAGCACAATCTTTTCGTTCTGGAATGCCTTGAACGCTAAAAACAGTACAAGCGCCAATTCAGCAAAACCCAGCAATCCGGAAAGATTGGACGCCAGTTGCCACGAAGTAGTGCCCAACAGCAGCCACACGAGCTTATTCAAAATGAAGCTGGCGATGCTGAAGAACAAGGATTGGAACGCAGAGAATCGCACCGTGCGATCTGTCTTGTAAGGGTCAACCAACAGGAAAATGATGGGGCAAATCACGGGAATTATGTAACAAAGCGCCGCCACGATGTTCATGGTGAGGCCTGGTGCCGTGAATACAGGGGACGCGTTGCTTCCTTGCGCGTTACCGCCTGGCGCGGTGCCCCCTGCCTGGATCGCGGCTCCGCACTTCTCACAGAACTTGCCACTCGCCGGTGCTCCACAATTCGGACAAAACATGCTCTTACTATATTGCTCTATCCGCGTCCATCTAAATATGATCCCGGCTTGGTGCTCCAGTTATCATGAGCCTGGCGCGACGGCTTCCAAGGCGCTAGCTTCATAGCCAGGAAGCGCGACAGCACCACAACAAACGGCTCATACCAAGCGCGTAATTCCCACATGCGCGTCTCATCCGCGGGGAGCGTACACGTCGCGCGAGGCGGCGACCCCGCGCGTGCATCCAGCAATGAAATGTTCACCTCACGCGGCGAAAAAGATTGGTACAGAGTGGGCCGGTAGCTGATTACCAGTGCGATCAACCCGAATCCGATTGCAGCCTCAATCATAGAGATCCAGCGGGCCGCTGCCGAGAACGAAGTCACGTCCCCCAGTCCCAGCGTGAACAGGGTGGTGCCGCTCATATACGCCCGTAAAAGGAGAGCAGCGTTTCACGCCATTGCATTTTGCTGACGCGCTCTGTAAGCGTCCGCCACGGCGCCCACGTAGCAAGGTAGAAGTACCGCGTGAAGCGAAGCTTCCGCTGAATCCGCCGCGGCAGAATCACTGTTTCGTATGCCTCCCAAAGCGTGGCCAAAATTGTCAGCAAGGAAATCAGTGTCGCGGCCCGATGCATCTGGTTCAGTGTAAAGAAAATTCTGATTCAGAGAGCACTCTGCATTGCGGCTAAAATCTGTAATACCGTGCGCCTTTCCGAAATTTGCGTAAATCGACCCGTATTCGCGTTCATGCTGATCGCGTTTCTGGTTGTTCTTGGCCTGTTCTCTTTCCAGAGACTCGGCGTCGACCTCTTCCCCCGCAGCGATCCGGCAACTGTCTTCATTAGCGCGCAACTGCCTGGCGCCACGCCTGAAGAAATTACATCACAGGTAATTCTGCCCCTCGAAGAAGCCGTTGCGGCGGTCAGCGGCATCGACGAAATGCGCGCGGTTATCACGGAAGGCACCGGCAACCTGATCGTGACGTTCGCCCTCGAAAAGGATATTTCGCAAGCCACTGAAGATGTACGCGAAAAAGTCGCGGGCGTCATCCGCAATCTGCCCCCTAATCTGCTTCCTCCCGTAGTCCAGAAAGCCGACCCAGATTCCGACCCCGTGATCACGCTGGTCCTGAGTGGCAACCGCACGCCCCGCGAGCTTTCTGAAATTGCCAACAAACAAATCCGCCGCGCTCTCGAAACAGTCGATGGCGTTGCCAGCATCAGCGTCAGCGGCGGTCAGAACCGCCAGATCAACGTCTTCCTCGATATCAACAAACTCTCCGGCTACAACCTCACCGCGCAGGATGTGCGCAGCGCTCTTCAGAATGAAAACGTGGAAGCTCCCGGCGGCCGCATTGTGCGTGGAGCCAGTGAAACGGGGGTGCGCACGCTGGGGCGCGTGGACCGTGTGGAAGATTTCAACGGCATGATCGTGAAGAATGCCGCCGGCTCCCCCATCCGCATCCGCGACCTGGGTAGCGTGGTGGATGGCGTGGCGGAAAAGCGTTCTTTCGCGCAATACCAGGGCGCTCCCGCAATCATCATGGAAGTGCGGCGCCAAACCGGCGTCAACACCGTTCAGACGGTGGAGGGCATCAAAAAGCGCCTGCTTACTCTGGCGAATGAACTGCCGCCCGGCACCCACATTGAACCCATCAAAGACCAGGCAATTTACATCAAGGCTTCCGTCGCGGCGCTTGAGGAGCACCTTATTCTGGGCAGCTTGTTCGCCTCGCTCATCGTATGGCTGTTCATTCGCGATTGGCGCAGCGTGCTCATCAGTTCCATCGCCATCCCCACCTCCATCATCACTACGTTCACGCTTTTAAAAGCGATGGATTTCACGCTGAACTCCATGACGCTGCTGGGCCTAACGCTCGCCGTCGGCATCGTCATTGACGACGCCATTATCGTGCTTGAAAATATCTACCGTTTCATTGAAGAGAAGGATATGCCGCCGCTCGAAGCCGCCGTGCGCGCCACCAAGGAAATTGCGCTGGCCGTGGTGGCGACCACAGTTTCGCTAGTTATTATCTTTGTGCCTATCGCCTTCATGACCGGTTATGCGCGCCGCTTTGTAAACCAGTTCGGCTGGACCATGGCGTTCTCCATCATCGTCTCCATGCTGGTGGCCTTCATGTTGACTCCTGCTCTTAGCGCCCGCCTGCTTCGCAAGAAGACCGGTGACGACGCCGCCAAGAAGCATGACGAGCACAACGGTATTTTTGATCGAGCTTATGTCGCGGTCCTCGGCTGGTCTCTCAATCACCGCTTTGCCATCGTGCTTCTCTGCCTTGCCGTGTTCGGTTCCACGTTCATCATCAACCGCTACGTGGGCCGTGACTGGATGCCGCAGGAAGACCAGGCCATGCTCGGCGTTTCGACGGAAATGCCGGAAGGCTATTCGCTGGAAGCCACGGAAAAAATCGCTGTCGAAATGGGCCGGAAAATTCAGGAACATGTCCCAGAAGTGACCGCTGTGATTCCGGCGTCCATGGGGTTCCTGACGCGCGTCACTATGTCGGATATGACGCTGCTGCTCAAAGACGCCTCGGAGCGCGGCAACATCACGCAGGTGGCTGCCAAGGTGCGCGAAGTCACTAGCCAGTACCCTTACACGCGTCCGCGCATCAACTTCCCGAACTCACTGGGCGGCCGCGATTCTTTCGCGCCTATCCGTGGCCAGCTCTTAGGTCCCGATGTTCATGTCCTCGCCCGGATCGCCAAAGAATTAGCCCAAAAATTACTGCAAACGAAATCCGTGGTCGACGTCAAAGCGAACATCAATCTAAGCGACCCCGAACTGCAGATCGCGCTCGATCGCGCTAAAGCGAGTGACATGGGCGTACGCGTAGCCGACGTCACCGGTGCCGTCCGGCTGCTAATGTCGGGCGAAGACCAAATTTCCACTTTCAAAGAAGGGCCGGAACAATACCCCGTCATGGTGCGCCTGATGCCCGGCCAGCGTGACGACCCTGAAGTGCTCAGCCGCCTGCTCATTCCCTCTGCCAAGCTGGGCTTGATCCGCCTCGATTCCGTTGCCAATCTGAACCGCGGATTCGGCCCTAGCCGCATCGATCGTTACAACCGACAATTTTCTGTGGGAATTTACGGCAACGTGGCGCCGGATCATTCCCTGCAGGAAGCAGCGGATGACACTTCCGCGATTGTAAAAACGCTGGACCTGCCGCCTGGCTATTCTATGAAATTCTCCGGCCAGGTGAAGGTCCTGGAAGAGACCACAACCAACATGATCCTTGCCATTGGCCTCGCCTCTATCTTCATGTACATGGTGCTGGCGGCTCAGTTCGAATCACTGGTCCAGCCCGCGATCATCATGCTCACGCTCCCCCTCTCCATCCCGTTTGCGCTGATTTCGCTCATCGCCACGGGCCGCACGCTTAATCTCTTCAGCGCGCTCGGCATTCTGCTCCTGCTGGGCATTGTCAAGAAAAACGGCATTTTGCAGATCGATTACATGAACCACCTGCGCGCGCTCGGCCACCCCATGCGCTATGTCATTCTCGAAGCAAACCGCGTCCGTCTGCGGCCCATTCTGATGACCACATTTTCCATCGTGGCCGGTTTGATCCCGACAGCCATCGGCATCGGCGCCGGCGCATCTCAGCGAAGCGCGATCGCAGTAACTATCATCGGCGGCCAGACTCTATGTCTCGCGCTCAGTCTTCTGGTGGTGCCGGTTGGCTACTCCTTCGTCGAAGACGCCAAGGTGTATTTGGCCAAGCGCCGCGAAAAATCGTCAGCCTCGCCCCAGCCCTCGCCTGTCTGAAAGACATCTTTGATCGTTACAAGCAACGCCGGAAGTAATCTCAGTGAAGGGCCTGGTATGAAGGTGCGTGACATCATGAAAGCAATAGCAAAGGATGGCTGGGTTTTAAAAATCGAGTTGGAAGCCACAGGCAATTTGTCCATCCTGTTAAACGGGGCAAAGTCACTATCGCGGGCCACGTTTCTGACGAAGTGGACCCGGGCACAAAGAGGTCTATCATGAAGCAGGTGGGCCTATGACATACGCAACGTTAATCGCAGCTACCAGCACTGGCTATAGCGCTCACGTACCGGATCTGCCTGGGTGTATCGCTACCGGGCAGACGTTAGAACAGGTTAAAAAACGTATGCGGTTAGCTATTGAAATGCATTTAAGCTTAATGCGGGCTGATGGTGACTCGATTCCAGAACCAACCTACCGTGCCGTGAACGTAGAGGTAGCGGCTTGATCTCGGAATCGCCTCAGCAACTCAACGGTCTAAAGAATCAAGAACCAGATAGCGGCCGCGATGCCCCTCTGTTTCCGCATGCGTATCCACATCGATCCGCATGAACTGAGTAGTATCGCCGCCAATTGCTTTCGGCCATACCGGCAGGTTCGCGCCATTCGGATTTCCCGTCTTAATAAAATTCGCGAAATATTCTTCCATCAAGGCAGAGACTTTGTAATCATCTGGAGTCCACCCATAAACTTTGTTGGTGGAAAGATTTCTTAGCGCATACTCAATCTCGGCTGAATGTACAGCACCCTTCGGTACAGGTCGCGTGGCCGCGGGCGCATCGCCCCTCACAACGCCGCCTGCAAGCCCCGCCGTCGCATTCCCCATCTGAGCGGTCATGGCTGGCCTGGGCCATGCGTAGTAATAACGGTACACAGGTTTGCCGCCCGTCTTGGCGGCTAAATCGATCCACTTCCATGTGCCATAAGCAATGAAGCGATCACTCGCCAAATCCGTCGCTGCCTGGCTCGCCGTTTCATTGTCGGTGGACGCGTACTCTTTCAGCACTTTAGCCCCTTGGTCGCTATACAAGCGGTTCACAGCCGCTGCCAGATTCTCTGGAGTGGCCGCTGCGTCACGGCCCAACACCGAACGGCCATTCTGTTCCTCTGAGTTCCACCCCGCTAACAACGGCACATGTGCTTGCCTGCCCGCCTGAAAGGTGGCGAGCGGCGGTTCCACCAAAAAATATCCATCGATTGCGATTCCGAAACGTGGTGTCCCAGGTTTCGCCGCTGCTTCGAAATCTGCGCGGTAGTCATAGCGCGCAACGCGGCAAGGCTTGTCGCGCCTGCCGCGGTTGCGAAGTTCACGCCGCTTTCTTCAGCTTTGGCCAAGGGAACGGGCGCGAGCGTGGCAAGCAACGATCCGCTCTCTCCAATCGCCCCCGCGATCAGATCTTTCGATAACGGTGAAGCCATCTGCGCGCTCACCGCGATGCTGCCTGCCGATTCTCCCGCTATCGTCACCCGGGCCGGGTCGCCCCCGAAAGCGGCAATGTTTTTCTTCACCCACTGAAGCGCGGCGTTCTGATCCAGAAGCGCATAATTGCCTGACGCGTGGTGCGGCGAATTTTTCGTAAGGTCCGGGTGCGCAAGAAATCCAAATACTCCCAGCCGGTAATTGACCGTGACAGCCACAATGCCCTTGCCAGCCATACTCTCGCCGTCATAGCGCGGCTCCGAACCATCACCCGCCTGAAAGCCGCCCCCAAAGAAATACACCATCACGGGTAGTTTTTCCTGAGGCGCTTTCGCTGGCGTCCATACGTTCAGATAGAGGCAATCCTCGCTCATGCCATTTGAACGAAACCCCATATCGCCAAACAGCGCCTGCTGCATGCAACGCGGGCCGAACTGATTGGCTTGCCGCACGCCGTTCCAGTTCTTGGCCGGTTGCGGCGGAGCCCAGCGCAAGTCCCCAACAGGCGGTGCCGCGAAAGGAATGCCCTTGAACTCACGAACGCCTGATGCCTGAGGTCCTGTACCCTCAAGAAATCCATTGGCAATCTTCAGGCGGTCAGCGGCATGCAGCATCCCAAGTGGAAGCGCTAACGCAAGCGGAAACAAGACATAGCAGGAAAGTTTCAAAGGCATGATTGAATCGGCTGCAATCATATCAAGCGCATCTCGACCCCTCGAACCGTTTTTTCTCCCATTCGTCGGAATCAAAAGCTGTTCCTGCTGAAAAATCAACATACTGGACAATGTTAAAGATCCAAAGGACGCCAGACAGAATGAAATTATCCACGGCACTTACTTACTTGCTCTTGGCGAGCGCACCCGCTCTTGCCCAAGAGCGGCCCAATCGGCCCGATCCTGCAAAGCTGATCGCTATGCAGCAGGAAGCCATGTCCCCGCTAGCCTACATGGATGGTATCTGGCGAGGGTCAGCATGGACCATTCTCGATTCCGGCCAAAAGCATCAGATTACGCAAACGGAACGCATCGGCCCGTTCCTTGACGGCTCTGTTAAGGTCATCGAAGGCCGCGGTTATGAATCCGATGGCAAAGTCAGTTTCAATGCTTTCGGAACCATCTCTTACAGCCCGGCGACGAAGAGCTATACGCTCCACTCATACGCAATGGGGAATGCCGGTGATTTCGCCCTCAAATTAATCACTGACGGTTACGTATGGGAAATTCCCGCCGGTCCCATGACCATCCGCTATACCGCGATTGTCAAGGATGACACGTGGCACGAAGTGGGCGACCGCATGATTCCAGGCAAAGAGCCCGTCCGCTTCTTCGAAATGAATCTCCAGCGGATCGGCAAAACGGACTGGCCCGCCGCCGGGCAGGTGAGCCCGAAGTAACAGAGCCGCCTACAATATAGTGTGTCGCCCACGAATCTGACCGGCGTGCCGTGCGGGAGTTGTACCGCGTGCTGCGGCACTAATCAAAATCTGCCTCTCGATCCAGCGCAAGGCGACGATATCGCGTCGTACCGCGTTCAAACCACCGTGGATGCGGCCGGACGCCCCGCATACTCGCTCGCCACCACGCCAAGCGGCGCCTGCGTGTACCTGGGCGAATCGGGATGCACGATCTATAGCCGCCGTCCCTCTCTGTGCCGCAGCTTCGATTGCCGGAAGCACTATCTGATTCTCCCGCGGCAAGACCGCGACAACCTGGTTCGGCTTGGGCTCTCCTCCCGGGCCGTATTCAACGCAGGCCGCGCACGGCTGAAAACGTTGAGCCCTGCTGAACGGGAAGACTGCCTGCAGAAATCCAAGGAATATTTCTCCTAAAGTTCACCGGCGCCTCGCCATGGCCAACTAACAGCATCGAAAGAAAACGCGGAGCCGAACAAAGACTTCGCGCCTGCCGGCGCAACGCAAATATCAAATGCGCGATGCTAGCCACGCGTGAAACGCAAAACCCCGCGCTTCTCAAATGTGCGGCTAGAGATCCAGATCGCAGAATTGTCGTCGCTGAATCCCTATGCCGTAGACGTACGTTATGCGGATGAGTGGCGCGAACCGCAGCAAGCCGAAGCTGCCCGCTCCATGGGGATTGCTGCATCCGTTGGAGCCTCAGCCCGCTTAGCGCTTCCGCAAGAAATCTTGTAGACCGCTCAACCGGACCTCGGCGCCTCACGTTCAACACATGTTGGCATCTCGAGCAAATCATCTTTGGCAACCACTCGCAAATATTCAAACCACAGCGAGTTGCATGCCCCGTGCAAGGTCTAGACAATCCACATATTCAATATGCAAGACGCGTCGGGGACAATCCGTTTCTGCTTTCGACGAACAATGAATGAGCAAGGGCCGCATCGCGATCACCCCGCCTTGAGGCACGCAGCACTCAACGCCCTCGTTTGCCATAACTACCTCTTTCACTTGTTCATCGCTCAGAACGCCAGCAAGGTGTGACCCGGGAACAACCCGCAGCGGCCCATGATCGATTTGAGAAGCATCAAGGTGTACACGCAACGCGATAACGCGCGAAAGAGCCCACGCTGGGGCATGAGCATATGTGACACCAGCCTTTGCCGACCATGGTCCCCAGCCGGCCATTTCAGCCCTGGCAGCAAGAGGAAGCGCCGTATCCTGGTGCCACGGAATTAACCAGTTTGTACTCTTGGATTTCTCGAAAAGTGTTGCCCGAAAAGGAATCGCTACAGGACCCACCCACTCTCTTGCTAGTTCGATCATCCTACTATCGTTTGCTAACGCAGATACACCCGGGTTGGACATCAAATGGCGGGCGCCGGCCCGGCTCCGAATGATTTTCCCCGTTAAAAGCCCTTTGACGACGAAGTCGCACTTGTTCTCCGAAAAACATTCCCGCGTTAACCCATAGCCCGAATCAACCTGTCCCATTCACTTCGATTGTCGCCCCAAAACAATAGTCATTCGATCTGCTCGGCACCTCAGCGTGGGTCACAAATCTCCAACATTTCTTCTCCCCCAACAAATCAACAACTTGCCGTTTTTCTCCCCCCTCATCAGCAATTCCCCATGCTTCACTGAGGCCGAGATTCACTCATGACACACAACAATTCCACCGGCCCCCGCACCGAAGCGGGCAAAGCTACTTCCTCACAAAACGCGCTGCGCCATGGCCTCGCGTCCGGCACCCTCCTCATCCCCGGCGAAGATCCAGAACAATTCGCCGCGCTCGAACAGGGCCTCCTTGCCCAGTACCAGCCCGTAGATCTCACCGAAACCCTCCTCGTCAACGACATGGCCCGTCACCACTGGCTCAAAGATCGCGCCATGCGCCTGCAAAGCGAAGCCCTCGCCACCGCAAACCCCGGCGAATTGCCCGCCTCCTTTTCGGTCCTCCTCCGCTACCAGACTACGAACGAACGCGCCTTCTACAAAGCGCTCACCACCCTGCAATCCCTGCGGAAACAACATCTTACAAATCAAAATCAGGAAAAACAGTTCGTTTCGCAGCAGAACAAAAAGGCTGACGACGACATGATAGCCGCCGTCAACGCCTACATCTATGGACCCACCCCCGGCAGTGCCATGGGCCTCGCCTTTCACGATGTCGACGAAATTTCAGACGATTCCAGCCTGCTTCAGGAGACGGATTTTAACCAAAAGTAATCTTGTACGGCAATCCGAAATGAGAAATACTAGATCCATGCGGTTTCTAGTTGCCCTGTGGGCTGTTGCGGCGTGTGCGGAAACAACGTACACCAAAGATATCTCCCGGCTGCTCCAGGCCAAATGCCAGCAGTGCCATCAGCCAAACGCCGTCGCACCCATGTCGCTCCTTTCGTATGACGACACCGTAACTAACGCCGAAGATATTGCCCGCGTGCTCAACGCCAAGACCATGCCGCCCTGGAAACCGGTGGAAGGCTTCGGCACGTTCCGCAATTCCTACGGTCTGAACGATGGCGATCGCCAGTTGTTTGTCGATTGGATCAAGAACGGCATGGCCCAGGGCGATCCAGCCGATGCGCCCGATCCGCTCCCCATTCAAGATAGTCCGTGGCAGTTAGGCAAGCCCGATCTCGCACTGCAAATGCCCGCTTTCACGCCCCCGCGCGCCGCCGATACCTACCGCTGCTTTTCACTCGATACCGGTTTGAAGCAATCCACCTGGATCAACGCCAGCCAGGCGCTCCCCGGTTCCGGCGCGGAAGTGCACCACGTTCTCCTGTTCCTTGATGACACCAACGAATCCATCGCGCTCGAAGGAAAGGATGGTAAGCCCGGCTACGATTGCTTTGGCGGACCTGGCTTTACCGGCGCGAATGCGGTGCAAGCCGCCGTTGGTGGCATGGTGGGCGCTTGGGTTCCCGGCGCGCGCGTCAGCCGTCTCGATCCCGGCATCGGCCAATTGATCCCTGCCGGTAAGCGCATTGTCATGCAGGTTCACTATCACCCGAACGGGCACCCGGTCGAAGACCAGACATCGGTTGGCTTTTATTTCGCTCCGGAAAATTCCGTCAAGCACCGCATGCTCACTTTGCCCTTGGTGAACATGAAATTTAAAATCCCCGTCAACGTTGCCGATTACCCCGTCACTGCGGATTTTCAGATTCCCTTCTTTGTCTCTGGAAAGGCGATCCTCGTTGCTCCGCACATGCACCTGCTCGGGCGCAAAATTGCCGTAAACATTACGAATCCTGACAAATCCGTGACCCCGCTTATCCGCATAGACGATTGGGATTTCAACTGGCAGGGTTTCTATACGCTCGATAAAGCCATCGACGTAGTCCCGAACTCCGTCATCCATCTCACCACCACGTACGACAACACGGACCAAAACCCCCGCAATCCTAACTATCCGCTCAAGGAAGTCGGCTGGGGCGAAGGCACGAACGATGAAATGTGTCTCGCTTTCGTAGGTATCATTCTCGATAACGAAGCGTTGGTTAAGCTGTTATTTTAGTAAGTGCCTAATCCCGATAGGATCGCGGTACATTAGAGGAAGTGTCTCCGCACCTACAGGCTCTGGAAGCCGAAAGCATCCATATACTTCGTGAAGTTGCCGCCGAATTCACGAATCCGGTGATGCTTTATTCCATTGGAAAAGATTCCTCGGTCATGGTGCGTTTGGCTCAAAAAGCCTTCCATCCAGCCCCCATTCCGTTTCCGCTGCTGCATATCGATACCACTTACAAGTTCCGAGAAATGATCGAATTTCGCGACAATTTCATCAAGGAAATTGGCGCTAAGCTCATCGTCCACACGAATCGCAAAGCGGTCGATGACGGAGCCAACCCCTTCCGCATCGGCACCCAGAATTGCTGCGGCCTGCTCAAAACCCGCGCTCTGCTCGATGCCCTCGAAGCCGGTGGGTACGATGCCGCTTTCGGTGGTGCCCGCCGCGACGAAGAGAAGAGCCGCGCCAAGGAACGCGTCTATTCCTTCCGCGATCACCTCGGCCAGTGGGACCCCAAGAACCAGCGCCCCGAAGTCTGGAATCTCTACAACGCCCGCGTGCAAAAGGGCGAAAATATCCGAGTCTTCCCCCTCTCGAATTGGACCGAGCTCGATGTCTGGCAATACATCGAAGAAGAAAGCATCCCTATCGTGCCTCTCTACTTCGCCAAGGTCCGTCCCATGGTGGTCCGCAACGGTTCGCTCTTGCCAGTCGAACAAGAAATCCCGCTCATGCCCGGCGAGCACGCCCAGCCGGTCTTATGCCGTATGCGCTCCCTTGGTTGCAGCCCCTGCACCGGTGCTATCCGCTCCGATGCCGATACTGTCCCGAAGATCATCGAAGAGATGAAGCTAGTACGCCGCTCCGAACGTGAAAATCGCGTCATCGATCACGATCAGGAAGGCTCCATGGAGATGAAAAAGCGCGAGGGCTACTTCTGAAAGGCCTACTTCGCCTCTCCACTGCCGGCAGTGTGGACGACGGTAAATCCACTCTCATCGGTCGCCTCCTCTACGATTCCAAGGGCGCTTACGAAGACCAGGTAGCCTCCGTCACCAAAGGCGGCAAGCTCGATCTCGCTCTCCTCACCGATGGCCTGCGCAGCGAGCGCGAACAGGGCATCACCATTGACGTAGCCTACCGCTATTTCTCAACGCCCACGCGCAAATTCATCATTGCCGACACGCCCGGCCACGTGCAGTACACGCGCAACATGGCCACTGGCGCGTCTACTGCGGATCTCGCCATCATCTTGATCGATGCCCGCAACGGCGTGCTCCCGCAATCCCGCCGTCACGCCTATATCGCCGCTCTGCTTGGTATCCGCCACTTCGTTGTCGCTGTGAACAAGATGGATTTGGTGGGCTTCTCTGAGCCCGTCTTTCGCGCTATCGAAACCGAGTTTCGTGCATTCGTCAAAGCCGCCCACGCACCCGATCCGTACTTTCTCCCCATCTCCGCGCTCGCTGGCGATAACGTGGTCACTGGTAGCGGTCATATGCCCTGGTTCACCGGGCCGCATCTCCTCGAATACCTTGAATCGGTAGCCGTTGTCGAAGAGCGCGAACAGTTGCCGCTGCGTTTTCCGGTGCAATATGTCATTCGTCCGAATCTGGATTATCGCGGCTATGCCGGGCAGGTTGCCTCAGGTATCGTGCGTCCAGGCGATGCCATCCTCGCGCTTCCTTCGGGCCGAACCAGCCGGGTCAAGCGCATCGATACCTACAGCGGAGAGTTGGCTCAAGCCGCCTCCCCTGCGTCGGTTACCGTGCTGCTCGAAGACGAGATCGATATCGGACGCGGCGATATGCTGGTCAGTCCCCGCCAGCCTCCTTCTATCGCGCGCCACGTTGACGCTGCATTAGTCTGGATGAACCTCACGCAGCTTGAAAAAGGCCGCACGTATCTCTTGAAGCACACCACCCAGACAGTTCGGGCTACGGTGCACGCCGTCCAGTACCGTGTGAATGTAGATTCCCTCGCTCACGAACCCGCGGAATCGCTGGCTCTGAATGAGATCGGTCAGGTTAGCCTCGAAACACACCGCCCGCTCTTTTTCGATCCCTACCTGGTAAATCGCACCACCGGTGCCTTCATCCTGATTGACGCGGCCACCAATGAAACTCTCGCCGCCGGTATGATCAGCAACCGGGGAGCAGGCGATACGGAGCAGCGGGATGAACTCGCTTTCAACCCGGAGCGCGTCACCCCCGCCGAGCGCTTCGCGCGATGGGGCCACCTCGCTGCTGTCGTCGATGTGCCGGATGAGGAACAAGCCTACTTGCTTGAACGGGAACTCTTTGAGCGAAACTGCTTGGCGACCGTGGTTGCAACCATTCACGCGACCGATGAAGCTCTCGCCACCCTGAAGAGCGCGGGAGCGCTGGTCGTCCGCATTACACCGGGAGCGCCTCCGGTTACAATCTCGGACCTGGAACAGCGTGGTTTGATCCGCAGCCGTCAAGACCCCTTCACCGCCGGAGGAGGCATTTAGTGGGACCGGCCAGGGCCGGTCAAGCTAAGAAACCCAAACCTGATTAGCGCATATTCGCGCGCCGGATCATCAGGTCCCGCACCTTCAAGTACCACTCCGGCTCATCCGCGGCGGAGAGCGGCGAATTCCCGGTCCAGCCATTCGCAATATGCCGCGCGGTCCACAACCAAACCTCCGGCAGTTGAAGCAGTTGCTCAAACGCCAAATCCTGCCGCCGGTTCCTTTCGAGTACCGAGTCTAAACTCACGGGGTTATCACTAACAGCCCTCAAGGGAACGGATGCTTTCTGGACGCGCAACTCCATCGGGTACACAATCCAGTCACCCACTTTCAGTTGCAGTTCCAGCCGTACCCGCCGCCCCGGCTCAGCATCGGCAGGCACCCAGACGTCCAGCAAATAAGCCCGAGAACTTTCCCCATCCGGAATCACTCCAAAGTTAGGGCTCTTCACCGGTTCTAACCGGTCCGGCAAAGCAACTTTGTATAAATGTGTTTCCACCAGATTCGGCGGGTTTGTCTGGCAAAACAAAAAATAGCTGGTGCCCGCGGGCGCACTCACCAGGATCTTAAACGTGGTGAATCCATTGCGCGGTACGGCGGGTGAAATAATCTCTCGCGGCGCAACGGAAGATCCTTCCCAGGGCCAGAATTCAGAGTAAACGTCAAGCCGCTGGGCCACTAATTGGGTGCACAGCAGCAGAATCGATGCGGCCAGCTTCACAGTAAAGCTTACAATGTGCCTGAGGCAGCGTTGCAAATCAATCCGTTTCACGTCGAAGATCCGTTACGTGTAGTAAGAGCTGCGGTTACGCCGGTTGTAATGATCTCGGCATCTGCCATCCTGATGAATAGCGAAGGCTGCGAGGCGGACCAGTGAATCTGCGGCTTAAAGTGTGGGGTGTCCGCGGATCTACGCCCACTCCGCACATGGAAAACATGGTGTACGGCGGCAACACTCCCTGCCTGGAAGTTCGCCTGCCAGGCGGTGAAATCTTCTTGTTCGACGCGGGCACCGGTGCCCGCAAGCTCGGCCAGGCTCTCCTCAAAGAAGCAGACGGCAAGGCTCTCGATATCAGTATTTTCCTCACCCACTTCCATTGGGATCACATCCAGGGCATCCCGTTTTTCGAGCCTCTTTACGACCGGCGCAATCGCATCCGGTTCCTGGCCCACTACCGCACCGGCCCCTTGCGCCAAATTTTAGAAGGCCAGATGACCGGGCCCTACTTTCCAGTCAATTTTGAATCCGCCACGCGCGACAGAATCTTTCACGAATTGACCGACAAGCCTTGGCGTGAAGGCGATTTGCGTGTCACCCCCTTCGCGCTCCACCACCCTCAAAAAGCGACGGGTTACCGCATTGAAGCGGGCGGCGCATCTATCGTCTACGCCACAGACCATGAACACGGCAATGCCGATTGCGACCGTGGCCTCCGCAATATCGCCCGCGGCGCTGACCTGTTGATCTTCGATTCACAGTACACGCCTGAAGAGTATGCAACCCACCGCGGTTGGGGACACAGCACCTGGGCGGAAGCGCTGGCGGTCGCGCGGGACGCTGAAGTAAAAAAAGTGATGCTCTTCCATCACGACCCTTCTCACACGGATTCGGACCTGGACCGCATTATCGAAGAGGCGCAGAGCCTTCATCCCGCCGTCGTCATGGCACGCGAAGGCTTGGTCTTCGAATTGTGAAGCTGCTACTGCTGGGGCTCCTTTCCGCCCTGTCAGGGGATCTGCTCGAAAAGGTGCGCACCACCACTTGGCACCAGGGCTGCCCCATCGCACCGGAAGAACTCAGCGTGCTTCAAGTGCCCTATCTGGATTTTTCAGGCAAGCAGCAATCGGGAACACTGATCGTGAACAGCAAGCTCGCCCCTGAGCTAAGTACCATTTTCCACGAGTTATATCGACACCACTTCCAAATTGAACGCATGGAGCCCGTGGAACATTTCGGCGGAAGCGATGACCGCTCCATGGAAGCGAATAACACCTCCGCCTTCAATTGCCGCGACATCACCGGTCAGAAGGGTAAGTTCTCCAACCACAGTTGGGGCCGCGCCATCGATATCAACCCGCTCACCAATCCCTACGTGAAGGGCGAGCGTGTCCTCCCGGAGCAAGGCCGCGCCTACCTGGACCGCACCATCGAACACCCCGGCTCAATTCTCGCCGGGAGCTTCGCCGTAAAGCTCTTCGAACGCCACGGGTGGACCTGGGGCGGCGCATGGCCAGACCGCCAGGATTATCAGCATTTCGAAAAGAAGTAGTTTGGTGGGCCCTGCAGGACTCGAACCTGCGACCAACGGATTATGAGTCCGCAGCTCTAACCAACTGAGCTAAGGGCCCGCCTGACAGATTTTATTGTAGCTTCCGTTAGCGCCCCGTATGTGCCTGGCCACGGAAAACAGCATTCAGGAAGAGTAGATTTAAGCCATCGAGTGCGGCACGGTAATTCGGGTCTGCCGTGAACGCGATCACGTTCCCGCGGCCGCTGCGGGCCACAATCACCAGCGGCTTGTAAGCCAACTGCTTACGGTACTCGTCCCACATGTACCCGCCTGCCAGCAATCGGTCGGGCCCTGCAAACGTTACCGCGTTCACGCCCTTATCGATTTTTATCGGCGTGTAAATGGCCGCGCCCGTCACCATGGCGTAAACCTGTTCCGGCACACCCGCCGTGATCCATTGTTCGCGATCCACCTTAGCCCGGACCAGCGCTCCGTGAAGGCTTGTTGGCAGTTCACCATCCGGCTGGATGGCGCGGTCCAGATCCGCCTCCTTTTCAAACAGCTTGCCGGGTACCCGGGCAGCAGGGTCTGCATTTGGAGTCGCGGGTTTCGGCGCTTCCCCGGGCTTCGATTCCTGCTGAATGGGCAGAAGCCCGGTCCGTGTATCCGCCAGGAACTGCGTGGCAGTGCCAAGCCCGATCAGCGTACCGCCGTCGGCCACCCACTGCTTCAGCCGCGCGATCCCCGCCACACCAAGCACGCCCGCATACCCGCCTTGCTGCGGAGTGGCTTCGGGCAGAATGATGACTTGAAACTGAGACAGGTCCGCCCCGCCCAATTGAGTGGTCCGCACCGGCGTCACCGGATAGCCGAACTGCCGCTCCAGCACGAAACGCGTCTGCCCGGCGGAGTTGCCCAGGGTGGGCTGGTCCCACGCCAACGCGATATTCGGCTTCTTCAGAAACGGGGTGTAGCGTCCGCCGAAGTCTGACCCCGCATCCACCCAAGTGGTCCCTGTCGGCACGATATCCACCCCGTTTTCAGCGGCAAGCTTCGCCATCACCGCATGAACCTTCTCAGAATTTTCGAGCACCGGGACAATGATCGTCCCCGGCTGAAACTCACGCGTGCCTTGAGTGAATGCTTTGTCGGCACCGTAAATCCGCAGCCCTTCGCGAAGGGCACCGGTCCTCACGCGAGCTGCTCCCGTGGTGCCCCATGGCACCAGATACGCAACTGCCGCGCGGCCGCCTTCTACCTTGCTAGTAGCAGGCTCACCGAACTTAACAGCGCTACGTTCCACACTCACGGGAGCCGCAACAGCAACCGCTTCTACGTTCATCTGCAGGGGAACGCTCCACGCGGTCACATCGTAGATCTGGCTCGGCAGCCGCCGCTTCCGGCGATCTTCTTCCGCCTTCAGAAACGTCGAATCCATCAACGTGTTCGCATCCAGCAGATTCTTCACGCGCCGCTTAGCGGGCTGCGCGAGCGGCACCAGATAACTGCCTGCCGGATACTGCTTGCCGTCCGCGGTAAAGGCCGCCTTCGCCCGATCCACTTCTACTCCCTGCTCAAGCAAAAGCTGCGCAAGTTTATCCACCTCTGAAGTGTTCCCGCGGCGCGGCAAAACGTACTCGCGAACAGGACCGGCCGTGCCTTCCGCAACCGCCGTCTTCCCGTACTGGTAGAAGTTGTTCAGCAGATCGTCATGGTGTGTGGAGCTTGTCTCCGCCGTCGCAAGCGATGACACGAAATGCCGGCGCACGGTCTCGCGGTACGTGATGGTGCTCTCGTTCGATTTCTTCACCAGCAATCCCCGCGTTGACCCGTTCTCGAACGTCATGGCAATGGCCCCCATGTAGACGGGCCAGCTATCGCCGTAACCGGGATAGAACGCGTCGTAGGTATCGCGCGTGAAGTAGGGAAAGCCGAAGCGGTCGAAGTACTTGGCGTTATTCTTACCGATATCGAACTGATAATCGGCCTGCCACTTGGTCATGTTCGGGTTGAACGGGTTGGCGGGCGGCGCGAAGTAATAAGTGGAATCGGTTCCCATCTCATGCAGATCCACCACCACTTGCGGATGCCAGGCCAGCATCGCGGCAACACGCCCCTTGGTTTCCGGCTGAGTCATAGCCACCCAATCGCGATTCATATCGAAGTAGTAATGGTTGGTGCGGCCGCCGGGCCACGGCTCGGTGTGTTCCGCCGCCAGAGGATTCGCGTCCGGTTCCAGACCCAGCCCCGCTTCAAAACTATGAATAAAGCGGTCCCGTCCATCGGGGTTCTGCAGCGGATCGATGATCACCACGGTGTTCGCTAAAATCGCATTCACCGTCTTGTCATCACGCGCGGCAAGCAGGTAGTACGCTGTCTCAAGCGCGGCATCCGGCGAAGAAATCTCATTCCCGTGAACGCCGTATTCAAGCCACACCACCACTGGCAACGAACGGACCCGTTCGGCCGCGGCGCTCTCACTCGTCTTCCGGGGATCCGCCAGCTGCGCCAGCCCTTCTTTCACTTCCGCAAGCCTGCGGACGTTCGCCTCAGAACCGATAGCCGCGTAGATCAGCTTGCGGCCTTCCCACGTCTGCCCGTATTCGAACACCTTCATGCGGCGTGGTTCTGCCTGCGCCAGCGCTTCGAAGTATTGAACGATCGCGGCGTGCGGCGAAATGCGGTCGCCGATATCATAACCCGCTACCTTACGAAGCGTCGGCACGGCCGCGTCGTACTGAGTTCCGGGCCAGTATTCGAATCTGGATTGCGCGAATAAAGGGAGCGATAAGAACAGAAAGGAAGCAAGACGAAGCATTAATTGATTACTAACACGTGCCGCACCTCAATCGCGCGGGGCCGGTAGTTGTCTGCTTCGAACACTTCCACCCATTGCCCGCCGGCGGTCCATTGGGCCACGGAGTGAACGTGCAACAAGTCCATAATTTCGGCTGTTGAGGCTTGCGGCTGATACCCGTAGTACCGCTCCAGCAACCGGCGAATCAACCCGTGCTCCAGAATGTGCAACGGGTCCCATGTAGTGGAATAGATCACTAGAACATCGGGCGGATTCTTCAGCAGCGTCCGCAGGGTGTTTACGGTGAAGTCATCCACGTCACGCACCTGCAGGGGGTGTGTCACGTAGCCGAAGTCAGGCCGCCGAAGCGCTCCAGCAAGCGGGAACATGGTGGCGATTGTGGCACCCGAATACTGGTTCTGAAGATAATCCGCGGCCCGCTGATCGAGCGAGACAAATTGAGCGAACCCCAAATTGTTTTCCCACGGAAACGGATAGAGCGGGTTCAGGAAGTTGGCTGCGGTCAGCATCGCAACCAATGCTCCTGCACCGGCCAAACGCCACTTGAACGGCACGGCCGCCAGCGCGGTTGCAAACGCGATGTAAAGCAGTGGCAGCAGAGGCATCAGATACCGTTCCAGCACGGCACCGCCGAAGATGCTGATCAACAGAATATGCGCAATCCCAAAAACGCCCGCGATGGCCCAGGCGCGCGTGCGGAAGAACCGTGTCTTGCGCCACGCGTAAATGAGAGCCAGCGCGCCCACCCAATGGCCGGTGCCGATGAAGAGGTAATAGAACCGCCTCAGCAAAGCTAAAACGAACCTCACCGGGTGCAGCGTATAGATCAAGTTGTATTGCTCAAAGGATGCATTGCCGCCCCAATGCCCCGTGGCGCGGTGCAAAGCCCAGAGCCAGATCCCGAGCGGCAGCAGCGGTGCGGTGAACAGCAGCGCTTCACGCCAGCGGCGTTCCCAAAGCAGCCACGCACCGAAGATCGCGGGCAGCACCAGACCCGTTTCTTTCGCCATTACAAGCACGACGCAAGCAAAAGCCGCACTGCGCATCCGGTTCTGCAGGAACAACAGCAGCGCCAGGATGGAAAACACCATCGCGGGCATATCCAGTTGCGCCATCATCGCCTGCGCCACAAACAGCGGGGAGAGCACCAGAAACATCAATGCTCCGAAGGCGGGAAATCCAGGTACGCCCTTGGTGAGTTCGATCGCCAGCAGAAACGAGAACAGCGCGCCAGCGGAAGCCATTAGCAGCATCGCGATGCGCGTCGCTTCTATGGAATATCCGGTGATGTGCCAGAATGCCGCCAAATACGCCATCACCCCCGGCGGATGAACGTTAGGAATAGTGGTGTAGGGCACCCAGGCACCAGTCTGAAAAAGGTCGAGCGATGCCGGAACGAATTGACCCAGCTCATCCCAATAAAAAGGGAGCCGGAACAACGGTGCGTGTGTTAGCAAAACGACTGTTGTGATTACGGCGAAAAAGAAAAGGTAAACGACGGGACGAATGCGGCGCGTGCCAGCTTCCACCTGTTTACTGCACCAGCCCGGCACCGCCCTGCGGCTCCAGCACAATTTCGCCGAAAGCCGCTTCATACTGGCTCACATTCTGCCCCAACACGTTCAGCAACGCTTTAGCCTGTTGCGGGCTTACATAGATGCCCTGAAAATTCTGGATGGCAACACGGTCGGGCGCAGTCTGCGTAACCAGGCCGAACATCAGGAAAAAGTCCCATAGATTGACGCGGATCTGCACGCTGTTGGCATAGCTTTCGCGATACTCCGCCGTCTTCTCTAGCTGGATGTTCGTAGGCACTTGATTCATATATCCTCTAGTCTAAAGCTTGAGATACGCTGGAAGTTGACTGCAGATCACATTCTGGCTCGCATTGTCCGGCGCAAGCAGGAAGAGCTTCAAGCCAAAAACGTTCCTTTGCACGATTTGGAAGAGCAGGCTCATTCTTGTAGCCGCCGTTCCTTTCGGCAGGCGATTACAACCCGTTCGCCAGCCATCATTGCGGAAATCAAGAAAGCTTCCCCCAGTAGGGGCTTGCTGGCGGAAAACTTCGACCCTGCCCAGATTGCGCGCGAATACGAAGCTGGTGGTGCCGCGGCGCTCTCCGTGTTGACCGATCGCGATTTCTTTCAGGGTGATTTGCGCGATCTGGAAGCGGCTCGCCATGCCACCCAGCTACCGGTGCTTCGCAAGGATTTCACGATTGCCGATTATCACGTGGTGGAAGCCGCCGCGCATGGTGCCGATGCCATTCTGCTAATCGCGGCGATTCTGGACAGCCGCCAGATGCGCGGCTTCCGGCTGCTTGCCGCGTCTTTCCAAATGGATACGTTGGTGGAAGTGCACAACGAACAGGAACTGGAAGCCGCGCTTGCAAGCGGTGCGGACATCGTCGGCGTCAACAATCGCGATTTGCGCACGTTTGAGGTGGACCTTGAGGTATCGCGGCGATTGGCTCCAATGATCCCCGCGGGTGTTGTTCGCGTGGCGGAAAGCGGTATCTTCACGCGTGCCGATATTCAAGCTTTGCCCGAATATCACGCTTTCCTAATTGGTGAATCGCTCATGCGTTCTGGTGACCCGGCTTCAGCACTAAAGGCGTTATGTTCGTGAAGATTTGTGGTCTGACTAACCTGGAAGACACCGTTGCCGCAGCGGAAGCAGGAGCGCAGGCGGTGGGCTTCAACTTTGTTTCTTCCAGCCCGCGTTATATCGAAGAGAACTCGCTCGCTGAATGGATCGACCAGGTTCCCGCACACATCTGGAAGGTTGGTGTATTTGCAGACGAACCGAAGTCGCGGGTCAAAGCGGTTTGTGAGCGGCTGGGGCTTGAGGTGGCGCAGCTCCATGGAAATGAAAAGCCGGGGGATATTCCTTCTGGTTTGCGCGTCTGGAAGGCGGCCCGGATCCGGCCGGGGTTCGACGCAGCCGCGCTTGACCAATTTAATACGGAAGCGCTCCTGCTGGATGGGCCCGCATCAGGTGTCCCGTTTCAGTGGTCTGCTATCCGTCTCAATGGCCGCAAACTGGTATTAGCAGGCGGCCTTGATGCAACAAATGTTTGTGAAGCGATTCGCGTGACCCAGCCTTGGGGCGTGGACGTGTGCAGCCGAATTGAAATTTCACCAAGAAAAAAAGACAAGAAGCTAATGACACAATTTATTGAAGCGGCACTCTCATGTTGAACTCCGAACCCACGGCATCAGGACACTTTGGCCCCTATGGTGGCCGGTTTGTACCTGAGGTGCTGATGTCTCCTCTTGAGGAGTTGGAACGCACTTTTGAGGAAGCGCGGCAGGACCCGGAATTTCATCGCGAGTTGGACGGATTGCTTCACAATTACGCGGGCAGGCCGACCGCTCTCTACTTCGCGCAAAGGCTTACCGAACAGTTAAACGGCGCGAAAATTTACCTGAAGCGCGAAGACCTGTTGCATACCGGTGCTCACAAGATCAACAATTGCCTGGGGCAGGCTCTGCTGGCGCGCCGCATGGGCAAGCGGCGCATTATTGCCGAAACGGGCGCGGGGCAGCATGGCGTTGCGACGGCTACCGTATGCGCGCTGTTCGGGTTCGATTGCACGGTATACATGGGCGAAGAAGACATGCGGCGGCAGCGGTTAAACGTGTTCCGCATGCGCCTGCTTGGCGCAAAAGTGGTGAGCGTTACAAACGGCAGCCGCACCTTGAAGGACGCGATCAGCGAAGCCATGCGCGATTGGGTCACCAACGTGGCCGACACGCACTATCTGCTGGGTTCGGCACTTGGCTCGCATCCTTACCCGCTCATGGTCCGTGAGTTTCACCGCGTGATTGGAACGGAGGCGCGTGAGCAGATTCTGCAAGCCGAGGGCAGGCTTCCGGACGCAGTCTTCGCCTGCGTGGGCGGCGGCAGCAACGCAATCGGGATCTTCCATCCGTTTGTGGCGGACAAAGACGTCCGCTTGGTTGGCATTGAAGCGGGAGGCACGGGAAAGCGTCTGGGCGAACATGCCGCGCGCTTTAACGGCGGTTCGCCTGGCGTGTTGCAGGGTGCCTACAGTTACCTGCTGCAGGATGATAACGGCCAGGTATCGCTTACGCAATCCATTTCCGCCGGGTTGGATTACGCCATGGTGGGCCCCGAACACGCGAACCTGCACGATCAGGGCCGGGCAGAATATACAGACTGCTCCGATGCCGAAGCGCTGGAAGCCGCCGTGCGGCTCAGCCGCACCGAAGGAATCATTCCGGCGCTTGAAAGTTCGCACGCCGTTGCCGAAGCCATCCGCCAGGCACCGGAGGCGAAGGGCAAATTGTTCATTGTGAATGTCTCCGGGCGCGGCGACAAAGATATCGATATTTATCGCAAACGGCTGCCCGAACTGGACGCTCTGTGACGCGCATTGCCGCAATGTTTCAGCGGCTGAAGCAGGAGCATCGCAAAGCCTTAATCACGTACATTACCGCGGGCGACCCCACGCCGAAACATACCGCCGGGCTGGTTCGCGCCTTGGAACGCGGGGGCGCGGATTTGATTGAGCTGGGCGTGCCATTTTCCGACCCGGTAGCAGATGGTCCTGTGATTCAGCGGGCTGGTGACCGGGCTCTGCGAGCGGGGACGAACCTGACCCGCGTGTTAGAGATTGCTGGCGAGATTCGCGGCGGTTCCGAAATTCCGCTGCTGCTGTTTACCTATCTGAACCCGGTACTTCGTTATGGTCTGGAGCGGCTGGCAACGGATGCGAAAGCTGCTGGCATTGACGGCGTTCTGCTCATTGATGTCAGCGTGGAAGAGGCGGGCGAATTCACCCGCACGATGCAGGCAGCCAAGCTCGATACGGTATTTATTGCCGCCCCCACCAGTTCCCCGCGGCGGTTGAAGCTGATCGCGGAGTATTCGAGCGGCTTTGTGTATCTGGTTTCGCGTTTGGGCGTAACAGGCGAGCAGCAATCTGTATCGGCGGCTGTCGCTCCACTGATTGAGGCGATGCGGGTGCATACCAAGCTGCCGCTGGCCGTGGGATTCGGAGTTTCACGCCCGGAACATGTCGCGGAATTGGGGCGGCAAGCGGAGGGCGTGGTGGTGGGAAGTGCCCTGATGAGCTTGATTGAGAAGAACCCTTCTGAAGAGGCTCTGGAGGCATTTACACGGAGTCTGAAGGGAGGATTCAAACTATAAGTTGTTATCCTTACAGCTAGGAAGGAATATGGTTACCAGCAAGCTCACTTGTAAAGGGCAGGTTACCGTTCCCAAGAGCGTTCGAGACAGCTTGGGCCTGCGGGCGGGTGACAAGCTTGAGTTCGTCAACGATGACGGGCGGATCTCCATTCGACGT